>Ga0208587_1000001_pt1 | contig 266464 bp, 222 predicted proteins | sample NGESurdeep092012_7_FD_184472 | JGI IMG/M metagenome (GOLD analysis project Ga0208587, IMG submission 184472) | Arctic peat soil microbial communities from Barrow, Alaska - NGEE Surface sample 210 deep-092012 (SPAdes) | ecosystem: Environmental > Terrestrial > Soil > Wetlands > Peat ...
GCGAGGAGGACCTCGACGAAGCTGCTGCCGCGGCGGGCACGTCGATTAGCCATTTTGTGTCACCCACGTGCCCGTCGCGTCCTTGATCTGCTTGAGGACACGAACGCTCCAAACCGGGTTGATGTTGAGCACGTAGCGCGTCGGAGGCATGAGGGACCCGTCCACGACGTTCACGTGCGTGAGGATCAGCGTCGCCGGCGCGGCGAGCTGCGCGCCCGTCGCCACGGCGATCGCGCGGCCCTGGAAATCGCACATGATGGCGCGCGCCACGTTCCAGTCCGTGGAGCCGGGGCCGGGGTTTTCGTCCGACCAGAGCGTCGACTTCACCAAGTTGGTGCCATCGTCCGACAGGCTGAACTCCTGGTCCACGCCCGTCGTGCCCTTCGTGCCCGACAGGCCCTTCACGATGATGTCGTACTCGGCGATCAGGAGATCGGGGTTCGGCGGGTTGGCGAACGCGTCGATGGCGCCGTTCCCGTTCGCGTCGCCGATGAGATAGATCGGCATGTACTGCGCCGCGCCCGCCGTGACGAGAGGACCGACCTGGATGAAGGTCTGCATGTTTTGGCGCTGCATCTCCGACATGGCTCTCTGGAAGAGAACCCTGATGTCGGTGGAGGCGCTCTGGACCTTCTGGCGCTTCCAGGCCCTCGAGATCTCGCTTCCGCCGACGATGAACATGATCCCGAGAATCACGAGGACCGCGAGCAGCTCGATCAGACTGAAGCCCCTTCGTCCGCGCGGCCGGGGCGCGTACGAGAGCGGGCGAAGTGGAAGCAAGAGGCTCATCATGTAAAGGTCTGCCCTTTCAACGCGAAGTTCGTGCCGCGAACCGATCCGGACAGCCAAGTAACTCGTGGCAGGGATCTTACACCCGGCCCCTCCCAGCCGACCACCCCGGACGTGTCGGTCTATTCGACACATTTCGTAACACCCGCTGCCCGGCCGCGGACGATTCTCGGCCAGCGCGCGCGAGGCCCGCTCGGCTACGATAGGCGCCATGGAGACGCGCTGATGGTTCTGGAGAAGCTGAGGGGCCTCCGCTCGGAGCCGGCCTTCGTCGCCCAGCTCCGCGAGCACAAGTGGACGAGCGAGGCGCAGAAGAAAGATCTCCTCGACAAGTTCCAGGCCCTCGCGAAGCCCGACCCGGGATGGGTCGCGTGGACCGCGCTGGACCAGACCCCGGAGATCCGGGCGGCGGGCCTCGCGATCCTCAAGAAGCGCCACGACCGGGCCGGCCTCGAGGCGCTCGTCCCTCTCCTCAAGACGCGCTCGGAGGCCGTGCGCCGCGCCGTGATGCGTTTCCTGAAGGACCTCGCGGGGCCGCAGCTCGGGCCCTTCCTCCAGGAGGTCGCGTCGCGCGGCGACGACTTCGCGCGCCTCGCGGCGCTCGATCTCGCGCGCGAGCTGCCAGCCGAGGCGGCGTTCGACATCGCGCGCCGCGTTCTCACGGCGACGAATCCCACCGTACGCGCACGCGCCCTGAAGGCCGTCAGCGAGATGAGCTTCGAGGGAAGCGCGGCGGTGGCCGCGAGCCTCGCCGTTCCGCTCCTGCAGGACGAAAGCGAGGAGATCCGGTACTCGGCCCTCGCCGTTCTCGAGAAGAACCCGAACGAGAGCTACTTCCCCGACGTCCTCCAGATGGCCCGCACGGGCGGCGGGCGCGTCGCGGAGGCCTCGTTCGCGGCCATCAAGCGCCTGCTCGGTACGGCCAAGCAGGATCACACGCCGGAGATCGTGCCGCTCCTCGCCGACGGGAACGCGCTCGTGCGCCAGGGCGCCGTGAATCTCCTCATTCCCTTCGCGCCGGACCTCCTCGCGCGCCGGATCCTCGAGCATTTCCACGGCTCGTTCGTCTGGGTGCGCGATCGCGCGGTCGAGACCGCCCGCGATGGCCTGCCAGGATTCGTGAACGCCCTCCTCGCGCTCACGAAGGATCCCGACCTGGCGCTCGCGAAAGCCGCCTCCGAGATGACGCTCGCGCTCTCGGACGTCAAGGCGGTGCCCGTGTGGATCAAGCTCCTGGACGATCCCGACCTCTGGGTGCGGACGCGCGCCGTCGAGACGCTCGGGCGCACGGGAAGGGGGAACGAGGAAGTCCTCGCGCGCCTTATCGCGGCCCTGAAGGACCCCGAGCTGATCCTCGCCGCCGCCTCGGCGCTCGGTGACCTCGCCGACAAGCGAGCCGCGCAGCCGCTCCTCGACGCGTTCAAATCCGCCACGACGCGCCCAGACATCCAGACCGAGATCCTCGATGCGCTGGGAAAGATCGCGATCGCCGACCCCGGCGTGCAGCCGCAGGTCGCGACGATCTGCACGCGCGTCGCCCAGATGGCGCAGATGGACGCCGCGGTCCGGGCGCGCGCCCGGCGCCTTGTCGGCAGGCTTTCGGGCGACGAGGCGCGCGACGCGCTGCCCGAGATCGAGCCGGAGATCCAGACCGTCGATCTGGCGGGAAACCAGAGCGCGCGGCTCGTCGAGTTCCTCGCCGACACCGTCAAGCGCGGGGCCTCGGACCTCCATCTCGCGACGGGCTTCGTGCCCCACCAGCGCGTGCAGGGCGTTCTCGAGCCCTTGGACGCGCCTCCCATGACCCGCGCGCGCGCCACCCAGCTCATCCGCGAAGTGCTCGACGAGTCGGAGTGGAAGCGCCTCGAGCGCGAACGGCAGATCGACGTTTGCCTGAAGCTGCCCGGACTCGGGCGCTTCCGCGCGAATTTCTATTCCCAGCGCGGCGGCTTCGACGCCTGCTTCCGCGCCGTCCCGAGATCCATCCCGACGATCGAGGAGATCGGGCTCCCGCCCTCCCTCTCCGACGTCCTGAAGTTCACGCAGGGACTCGTCCTCGTGACCGGCCCGTCGGGATGCGGAAAGTCCACGACGCTCGCGGCGCTCATCGACCGCATCAACGAGACGCGCCCCTGCCACATCATCACGGTCGAGGACCCGGTCGAGTTCGTCCACCAGAACAAGGAAGCCCTCGTGAACCAGCGGCAGGTGCCCCACCACACGGCCTCGTTCGCGCGGGCGCTCAAGTCCGCCCTCCGCGAAGACCCGGACGTGATCCTGGTCGGCGAGATGCGCGACCTCGAAACGATCTCGCTCGCGATCACGGCCTCGGAGACGGGCCATCTCGTGCTCGGCACCCTGCACACGACGAATGCGCCGGCGACGATCGACCGCATCATCAGCTCCTTCGCCCCCGGTCAACAGGGCCAGATCCGCGTCATGCTCGCGGACTCGCTGAAGGCCGTCGTCTCCCAGGCCCTCCTGCCGCGCCGCGGCTTCGCGGGCCGCGTGGCCGCCTTCGAGATCCTGCGGTCGACCTCCGCCGTGTCCGCGCTGATCCGCGAAGGCAAGACGCATCAGCTGCCGTCCCAGCTCCAGACGGGCCAGAACGCCGGCATGGTCACCATGGACCAGTCGCTCATGAAGCTCTGCGAGGACGGCAAGGTGGATCCCGAGAGGGCGATCGAGAAGGCGCTCAAGAAGGAACCCTTCGAAAAGCTCCTCGCCGACGAGAGGCAGGCGCTCGAGTGAGCCAGGCGCCCCCCGTCTCCACGGCAAACATGGGCGCGAACCGGATCGACACGCTTCTGCGGATCGTCGTCGACAAGAAAGCCTCGGATCTTCACCTCGCCGTGGGATCGCCGCCGATAGTCCGCGTGGACGGGGATCTTCAGCGGTTGAAGTGGCGCACGCTGACCGAGGAGGAGTACGAGAGCCTCGTCGTGCCGATCGCCCCCGAAAAACCCCTCAAGGACTGGCGCGAGACGGGCGATACGGACTTCGCATACTCCATGGGAACGATCGCACGCTTTCGCGTGAACCTGTTCCGCCAGGAGCACGGGTCGGGAGCCGTGCTCCGCATGATCCCGCCCCGGGTTCTCTCGATCGAGGAGCTCGGGCTCCCGCCCATCGTCACGAACGTCGCGCGTGTCCCGCGCGGCCTCGTGCTCGTGACCGGCCCCACGGGATCCGGCAAGTCCACGACGCTCGCGGCCCTCCTCGACTGGATCAACCGCACGCGCGCGTCGCACATCGTGACGATCGAGGACCCCGTCGAGTTCGTCCACGCGCCCCAGAAGTCGCTCATCTCGCACCGCGAGCTCGGTTTCGACACGCCGACGTTCGCGGGCGCGCTCAAGGCCGCGCTCCGCGAGGACCCGGACGTCGTCCTCGTCGGCGAGCTCCGCGACCTCGACACGATGTCGATGGCGTTGCAGGCCGCCGAGACCGGACTCCTCGTCTTCGCCACGCTGCACACGAATTCCGCCGCGAAGGCGGTGGACCGCCTCATCGACAGTTTCCCCGCCGAGGAGCAGGAGCAGGTCCGCATCGTTCTGGCCGAAGTCCTGAAGGCGGTCGTCGCCCAGGTGCTGCTCAAGAGGAAGGGCGGCGGACGCACGCCCGCGTTCGAGGTCCTCCGCGGCTCCTCCGCGCTCTCGAACAGCATCCGCGAAGGCAAGACGAACATGATCTCGACGCTCATCCAGACGGGCCGCAACGCCGGGATGATCGGGATGGACCAGTACCTCGCGGATCTCGTCGTGGCGGCCACCGTCGAGCCGGACGACGCGCTCGAAAAGGCGCTGGACAAGGACCAGTTCAAGGCACTCGTCGAGAAGCGGAAGGCCGCGACGAACCGTACGGCCGCGCCCGCGGCGGGCGCCGCCCTCGCACCCTGAGGGCGCCTCCTCCCGATCGAGGCGGAAGCCTCAGGCGGCCGCCGGCAGCGTGAGAATGAACCGCGCGCCCGAAAGCTCGGGTGAGCGCTCGACGGTCACGGCGCCGCCGTGGAGGAGCGCGATCTTGGCGACGAGGGCGAGGCCGAGCCCCGTCCCCGTGTCTTTCGTGGAATAGAACGGGACGAAGAGCTTCCCGGCGGCCTCTTCGGACACTCCCGGGCCGTCGTCCTCGACCGCGATCCGCGCGAAGCCGGCCGCCGCGCCCTCGCCGCGCAGGACGACGCGGCCCGCCCGGCCGCCCGCGACCGCGGCCTCGCACGCGTTCTTCACCAGATTCACGAGCGCACGCCGCACGAGGGCCGCGTCAGCGATCGCGGGCGCGAACGTCCCCGCGGCTTCCACGCGAACGCCGGGCGTCAGCGCGCGCTGCTCGTCCGCGATCTCGAGCGCGAGCGCGCGGAGGTCGCATGGCCCCATCTCGAGCCGTTCGGGCCGCGCGAAAAAGAGGAAGTCGCCGGTCACGCGTGCCACGTGCTCGGCCTCGGCCTGGATCGCGTCGAGCTGACGCGCGCGCGCCGTAGGATCGCTCGTCTTCGCGGCGAGGCGCGCCCAGCCGAGAATCGTGCCCGTCGCGTTGCGGAACTCGTGCGCGATGCCCGCCGACATCTCGCCGAGAGCCGCGAGCTCGCGGCGGGACGAGAGCTCCCGCTCGAGACGCCGCGTGTTCGTGCGGTCCTCGAGGAACAGCAGAACGCCCATGACGGATTTTCCGGAGTCGAGAATCGGGACGGCCGTCAGCTCGAGCAGGCGCGTTTCCGGGCTCGCTCCGAGCGCGAGCTCCCGCGAGAGCGTCGGCGAGCCGCGGCGAGCCGCCTCCGCCGCCGCGCGGAGAGCGGGCACCCTGTCGATCGCCGCCTCGGCTCCCTCGGCGAGGTTCCCCTCGCCGAGGCCGAGGAACTCGCGGGCGGGCGCGTTCGCCTGCGTCAGGCGGCCCGCGGCGTCCACCACGACGAGCCCGCCGGGGTGCGAGCGCACGAGCGTCTCGGCGGTCACCGCGAGGTCGTCCGCGCGCCGCTGTTCGGAACGGCGGAGTTCTTCCAGCTCGGCCGTGCGCTTCTTGAGCTCCTCGACCGTGCGCTGGAACGTGGCGATCGCCGTCTCGGCTTCGTCGCTGCCGGCCCGCGCCGCCGGCACGAGGCCTCCGGCCCCGCGCGCCGTCTCGGTGAGGGCGTCGATCGGTTCCGAGAGGCGCCGCAGGAACGGCACCACGAGAAGGACGAGGACGCCCGCGGCCGCGGGCACCGCAACCGAGAGGATGCGGGCATTGCGGCGCGCCTCCGCGATCGACGTTCCGTCCCAGACGACCCTCAGGATCCGCGTCGCCCCCGGAAGAACGACGGTGATCGCCGGAGCTCCGCCTTCGCCCCTCGCTATGACGGGTTCCGGAGAGGGCCGCTCGCCGGGTGGCAGCGCGGCGGGCGCGGGCCCGGCGTCCGGGAGGAACGGGGCATCGACGACGAGCTCTCCCCGCGCGTCGTAGAGCGCGGCGCCCCGCGCGTTCAGCTCGCGGAGAAGGCGCGTGACGGGCGCATCCGAGATGAGCGCGAGGGCGGGGTCCGGCGTTGCGGCGAGGCGGTCCGCGACCGCGCGCGTCTCGGCGGTCAGGCGCCGGAGACTCTCGCCGGCGCCCCACGCCGCGGTGTTCCGGAGCACGACGACGGCCGTCCCGGCGAGAAAGAGCAGCGTTGCGAGCCCGCCCACGATCACGATGCGCACCTCGCGCTCGAACACGCGATCCGTCACGGCAGAAGCCTCGGAATCCAGGGCAGCCCCCCGGCGATCGCATCCCAGGCCGAGCGTCCGGCCACGAAAGCCACTAGCGCGCCGCAGGCGAGAAAGACGCCGAACGGCACGTCGACCCGCGCCAGAAGCACGAGGAGCCCGCCCGGCGTCGCCTCGGCGCGCGCCGCGAGAACCCGGAAGAAGTCGGCGCCGTCGTCGAGCGCGAGGCGCCCGTGCGCGGCCGGCTCGCCGCGCCGGGCCCGCGTCCTTGCGAGCCTCACGAACGCGAGGAGACGGCCGGCCGTCGGGACGTCCGCGGTGAGGCGCATTCCGTCAGGCGCGGCTCCCGGAATCTCGCGGAAGCGCGCCGACGCCGAAAGGACGCGGCCGTCGTCCCCGACGAGAAGCCCGGCACGTGCCGCCACCGCATGAGCGGCCGAGGACGACGCGCGGGCGCGCCGCGCCTCGAGGGACCAGCGGAGCACACGGAGGAGCGTCGCGCCGCCCGCGATGACCGTGCCCGCGAGCGAGGCGAAAAAGAGCGTGAGGAACACGCCCGCGGGTCCGGTGAACGCACCCGCCATCGCGAGCATCTTCACGTCGCCTCCGCCCATGCCTTCCTGGCCGCGCAGCCGCGCGTATGCGCGCCGCACCCCTTCGAGAAAAAGCGCGCCGACGAGCGCCCCGAGGACCGCCTCGACGAGGTGGCTCCCGGCCACCTGCCGCGCGAGATCGCGCCCCGAAGCCGTCACGGCGCGATCGCGGAATGCCGCCATGACGAGGCCGAGCGCGAGAGTCCCGAGCGTCACTTCGTCGGGCAGCGCGCGCGCCTCGAGGTCGGTGGCCGCGAGAATCACGCAGGCCGCCGCGAGAAGGCCCGCCGAGGCCGCGACGAGCGTGGGTCCGTAGAGGAATCCTGCCGCGAGGAAGAGCAGCGCCACGAGCAGCTCGACGAGCGGGTAGCGGACCAGGATGGGCGCGCTGCAGCGGCGACAGCGGCCACGGAGAAGCAGCCAGGACACGACCGGCACGTTGTCGAAGAACGCGACCGGCGCCCCGCAGGAGGGGCAGCGCGAGCCCGGGTGGACGACCGAAAGCCCGCGCGGCAACCGGTGGATGCACACGTTCGCGAAGGAGCCCACGATCGCGCCCGTCGCGAAGAAGAGGCCCAGGAGGACGCCGTCGACGGCGTTCACGAGCGCCTCCCGCCCGCGAGGACGAGGCCGGCGAGCACGACGAGCGACGCCAGCGAAATCGCCGCGCCCGCGCGGAAGGCGGCCGGGCGATAGACGAGCTCGAGGCGGTGGGCGCCCGCCGGCAGGAGCACCGCCGAAAGGGCGAGGTCCGCGCGGCGGAGCGGGACCCTGGTCCCGTCCACGCGCGCCTCCCAGCCGCGATCGTACGCGCGCGTGAGGACGAGGAAACCCGCCTCCGAGGCCTCCGTGTCGACCGCAAGGCGCTCGGGCGCGTCGGCCACGACGCGCGCGACCGAGAAGCTCCTTTCCGCGCGCGCCGGCGGAAGGGGTCCGGCGACCGGAGCGAGGAGGACGACGGCCTCCGGGTCGAAGTCTGGCGCGGCGAGGGCGTGAAAGGCGGCGGCGTCATCCGCCTCGCGCGCCGACCGCGCGAAAAAGACGCGCCCCATTGCGCGCGAGAGGCCGTAGAGGAAGACGCCGCCGCCCTGCCGCTCGAGCCGGGCCCCGGGAATCGTCGTCGGGAACGGCGACACGATGTGGCGCACGTCCGCGAGCGAGAGAATCGTCCCCGCGTTTCCTCCCGAGAGCGCGGCGCCGAGGAGGCGCCTCAGCCAGGGATTCCCGATGGGCGAGGGCGACGCCGCGGAGGAGCGGCCGAGGGGCAGGTTCGTGTAGCCCGAGAGCGCCGCCCGCGCCCGCGCCGCAGCCTGGCCTCCCCACTCGCCGCCCGTCTCGCGGGCGAGAGCCGCGAGCGTCGCCCCATCCGACGCGACGGGAAAGAAGCGACCCGGCGCTCCGGCGAGTCCCGCCACGACAGAAGGCGAACCCTCGAGCTTCGCGGGCGCGAAGAGGCCGGCCGTCGCGCCGACGAGAGGAAGTGCCACGAGTGCGACGAGGACGGCGCCCGACCGCACGGGAGCCGGCCGCCCCGTCATGCGGACAAATGCCAGCAGGACCCCGCCGGCCCCGGCCGCCCCGAGCGCGGCATATGCGGAAAAGCCGGTTGCGCGGCCGGCCGCGAGTCCCATGCCCAGAAGCGCGATCGTGATCGTCCCGAGAACGAGGAGGGGGGCGAGACGCGCCGCGGCGGGCGCCGACACACTGTCGCCGTCTTCCGGTTCGAGACCTTTCGGCCACCCGAACAGCCTCCCGTATCTCCATCCATCGAGGCCGGCGGCGGCGAGACCCGCGAGAGCGAATTGCGTGAAGACGAACCAGCGCGCGGGGAACCGGACACCCCGGGCGATTCCAAGGTCCCAGAGGATCGGGAGAAGCCCGCCGCGCGCCCCGACCGCGAGGAAGAGGCCGAGCAGCGCGACGAACGCGAGCCCGAGGAGCAGCCGCGGCCGCGCGGCGAGCCCCGCGCCCGCCCCCGCCGCGAGGACGAGCACGAGCGGGGACAGCGCGAGCGTCGCGAGGTAGCCGCCCCGGCCCGGCACCGGATGGCGCGTCAGCGCGTCGGGCGGCGGCAGGACGAGATCGAGAAGATCCGACGATCCGACGGGACGAGCGAGAGCCTCGGCGCGCGTCACGCCGGCGAGCCGGCCGGAGGATGCGGCGTAGTCGAAAAACGGAAACGCCGCGGCGGCCGCGAGAGCCGCGCCGAGGAGGAGCCCTCCCGCGAGTCGCCGGAACGGCCTGCCCGCATCGATCCCCGCGGCCGGTTCCTCGCGCCGCGTGAAGAGCGCGAGGAGGGCCGCACCCGCCGCGCCCGCGACCGCGATGGACGGCTCTCCCCCGAGGAACGAGAAAGCGAAAACAACCGCAAGCCCCGCGGGCGAGCCGCCGCGTGCCGCATGGCGCGCCGCGACGAAAAGCCAGGGGAGAAATGCCGCCGTTTCGAAGTTGTTGTATACGAGCGCGAGCGACAGGAACGCTCCGCCCCCCGCGTACACCGCCGCGCCGAGGAGCGCCCCGGCGCGTGAGGTGCCGAGGCCGAAGAGCCAGGCCGCCATTCCGGACGCGGCGATCGCGAGATGGAGAGCGATGCCGAGGAGCGGCCCCCAGATGCCGGAAAGCAGGAACGGAAGGTCCCCCGGGTAGAGCACGCCGGTCTGGAGCTGAGCGAGCCACGGTTCTCCGCACCCCGACAGGGGATTCCAGAGCGGCATGCCGGAGGCCCAGCGTGCGGCCGTGTACGCCTTCATCGGCCAGAAGAAATCGGCTAGGTCTCCGCGCGCGGGCACGCCGCCCGAAAGCACGCTCGGCGCCAGAAAAATCGCCGCGAACGCGAGCCCCAGGGCGCCGCCAAGAAGCGCCGTCCGTCCCGTCGTCCCGCGGCCTTGCACCGTGGCGATTCTAGGCCCGGAAAAGAAAAGAGCCCCCGTGAGGGGGCTCTTGGATCGGAACTCAGCGGGAGGACGATTAGTTTTGTGCGCCCGCAGGGTACTGGAGGAACTGGCCATCGCAGAAGATGATGTCGGCGTTGAAGTTCTGCGTCTCGGTGGTGGTGGATAACCCGTCGAACGACCCGTTCTTGCCCGCGGACGCGATCACGTAGTCTTGCTGGTTGAGGTTGGTCTTGTACATAAAGTACGACGACCAGCCGTCCACAAGGGGCAGAACGCGGATGTAGGTCGGCGAGACCTTCGCGGCGTAAGACACTTTGTCGGTGGGGTCGCCGAACGTCTTGTCCAGGGGGTAGTTGAATCCCGACGGGAGCGTGACGGCGGCCGACGCCGGGTATGAGTTGAAGTCGACGGCGTATGCCTCGGCGGCCGTGCCCGCGGAGCGCATGTCGGCCATCGTCCTCTTCTGCTTGGCGCGCTGAATGGCGTTGAGCAGGTTCGGAATGGCGATTGCGACGATGATGCCGATGATCGCGACGACGATCAAAAGCTCGATCAGCGTGAAGCCCTTGTTATTCCTTTTCTTCATGGAAATGAACCTCCTAGTCCCCCATCTGCCTTCAAGACGCGTGCCGTAACCCGCGAGGCCAAATCGGGCTTGTTCGGGCAGGAATTCGGCCGGAACAACGCCGCGACGACGAATTTTTGTCGGAGTAGACGGGAAAAGCGGGCCACCGTTTGTCGGACCTCGGCGGCCTCGATCATCGCTGCGCGCCCATCGGGAGTGGCCTTTAGAATGGGTCCAACGTGATCCCCCGACCACCGTTCGCATCCGCCCTCACGCTCGAACAGGAGCTGGCCGAATTCGAGATCCTGAAACCGCGCCTGGCCGAAGTCTGGGATTCGATTTCCGGGCGTGACGATCAGCCCCACACCTCGGTCGTGGTGCCGTCTCTCACGCTGGACCAGGCGGAAATGAAGAAGCTCGAGGGCGCCAGCTTTTACGAGGAAAGGCTCCTCTTCCTCCTCATCCGGCTGCGCAACCCGCGGGCGCGCATGGTCTTCGTGACCTCCCAGCCTGTTCATCCCCTCGTCCTCGAGTATTACTTCCAGCTCCTGGTCGGCATTCCGGCGAGCCACGCGCGCAGCCGGCTCACGCTCCTCTGCGCCCATGACGCCTCGCCCCGTTCGCTCACGGAAAAGATCCTGGAACGCCCGCGCCTCATCGAGCGCATTCGGCAAGGGATCCCCGATCGCTCGCGCGCGTACCTGACCGTCTTCAACTCGACGCCGCTCGAGCGAAAGCTCGCCGTTCTCCTCGGCATACCGCTGAACGGCGTCGACCCCGCCCTCAACTCGTACGGGACGAAGTCCGGAAGCCGGAAGGTCTTCCGGGAAGCCGGCGTGCCGGTGCCGGACGGCTTCGAGGATCTGAGGGATGATCGCGACATCGAGGGAGCGCTCGTCGCGCTCAAGGAGCGAAATCCCGCTCTCCGCCGAGCGGTCGTGAAGCTGAACGACAGCTTCTCGGGCGAAGGCAACGCGGTCTTTCGCTACCCGGAGACGGGGCGCCTCGGCGACGCCGTCCACGCGGCGCTTCCGAACGTCGAGTTCTCGGTTCCGTGGGAGACCTGGGACGATTACCACGGCAAGTTCCGCAGGATGGGCGGCATCGCCGAGGAATTTCTCGAGGGGCCCTGCAAGATGTCCCCGAGCGTCCAGCTCCGAGGCGACCCGCACGGCAACGTGATCCCGATCTCCACGCACGATCAGATCCTGGGCGGTCCGAGCGGTCAGGTCTTCCTCGGCTGCCTCTTCCCGGCCGCGGACGACTACCGGATGCTCATCCACGCCGCGGCCATGCGCATCGGCAAGGTCCTCGCCGCGAAGGGTGTCGTGAGCCGGTTCGGCGTCGACTTTCTCGTGACGCGGGAAGACGACGCTCTTCCCTGGAAGGCATGGGCCCTCGAGATCAACCTCCGCATGGGAGGGACGACGCACCCGTACCTCGCGCTCCAGTTCCTCACGGGCGGGCAGCTCGACGCGGAGACTGGCCTCTTCCATTCGCCCCGCGGCTCGCCGAAGTTCTACCGCGCGACGGACAACCTCCGCTCGGACACGTTCCGCGGGCTCCTGCCCGAAGATCTCATCGAGATCGTCACGATCAACTCCCTGCACTACAGCCACAATTCCGAGTCGGGCGTGCTCTTTCATCTCATCGGCGCGCTCTCGGAATACGGCAAGCTCGGAATGACGGCCATCGGGAACACGCGCGAGGAGGTCGAGGCGATCTACGGCAAGACCCTCCGGATTCTCGACCACGAGGCCGGCATGGGCCGATGAGGCGGGGCCCTTGAGCGCCGGGAGGCGGGATAGCATCCGCGAATGGTCCGCTCCACTCGCCAAGCCGGCGTGCTCCTGCACCCGACCTCGCTGCCGTCACGCTTCGGCGTGGGGGACCTCGGACCGGCCGCCGACGCCTTTCTCGACTGGGCGTCGCAGGCGGGGCTGAGGCTCTGGCAGGTCCTGCCCACGGGTCCGACCGGTCCCCACCATTCCCCCTATGACGGCCTCTCCGCCTTCGCCGGCGATCCGCTCCTCGTCTCGCCCGAGTGGCTCGTCGAGGAGGGGCTCCTGCCGGCCGACGCCCTCGACGGCGCCCCGGATTTCCCCGAGGGCCGCGTCGACTGGGAGCGCGTCGTGCCGTTCCGCCGGCACCTCCTCGAAGATTCGTTTCGCCACGCGCGCTCCCTCGGCGGAAAGATCATCGGAGAGATCGCACGCTTCGCGAACGCCTCGTCGCAGTCCGCATGGCTCGCGGATTGGGCGCTCTTCGCCGCTCTTCGCGAGAGGAACGAGGCGCGGCCCTGGATCGAGTGGGATCCGGCTCTCGCGCGCCGCGAGGAGACCGCCCTCGCCGCGGCGCGGGTCGATCTCGCCGAGGAGATCGCTTTCCACACCTACGTGCAATTTCTCTTCTTCCGGCAGTGGCAACGGGTCAAAGCCGCCGCGAACGCGCGCGGCATCTCGATCCTCGGGGACGTGCCCATCTATGTCGCGGCGGACAGCGCCGACGTCTGGGCGCACCGCCGGCTGTTCGCCCTCGGGGAGGACGGGCGGCCCACCGCGGTGGCGGGCGTTCCGCCGGACGCCTTCAGCGCGGACGGCCAGCTCTGGGGTCATCCCCTCTACCGTTGGGACGTCCTCGCCGACGAGGGATACGACTGGTGGATCGAGCGGATTCGCCTCAATCTCCGGCTCGCGGACGCACTGCGCCTCGACCATTTCCGCGGCTTTTCCGCATATTGGGAAGTGCCCGCCGGCGCCGCGACCGCGCGCGAGGGGCGCTGGGTGAACGGACCGGGCCTCATGCTCTTCGTCGCCATCCAGCACGCGCTCGGAGACGTCGCGCTCGTGGCCGAAGACCTCGGTCTCCTCACGGACGAGGTGAGGCGGCTCGTCGAAACCCTCGGCCTGCCGGGCATGAAGGTGCTGCAGTTCGCATTCGGCGAGCTCGACAGCGAGCACCTGCCGCATCACCACGTTTCCAACAGCGTCGTCTATACGGGCACGCACGACAACGACACGACCCGCGCCTGGTTCGCGGCGCTTCCCGACGACGCGAAGACGCGATTTCGCGATTACCTCGGCACGGCCGCAGAGGACGCGGCCTGGGATCTCATGCGCGCCGCGTACGCTTCCGTCGCGGAGCGCGCGATCGTGCCGATGCAGGACATCCTCGACCTCGGAGCGGAGGGCCGCATGAACGTGCCCGGACGCACGGGCCAGAACTGGGACTGGCGCGCCGCGAAGGACGCGTTCTCGCCCGAGCGCGCCGGGCGGCTCCGACGCCTTGCGACGCTGACGGGTCGCGCGGCCGTGGCCTAGAGTTCTCCGAGCCCCTAACCCCTCTCGGTTCCCGGGAAGCGCTCGGACGGCAGCAGGATGACCGACTCTCCGAGCCCGCCCGCCGCGCTGCCGCCGCGATACGCCTCTTCTCCGTGCACCTGGCGGTCGAGGCCTTCCAGCTCGGTGCGAAGCTCGACCCGGAGCGGCGTGACGGCCTTCACGAGAAGGAGAACGGCGGCCGTGGCCGCCGCGGTGTAGAGAAAGACGACCGCGACGGCGCCGATCTGAACGCCGAGCAGCGCCGCGCCTCCCGCGAGGAGCCCGTTGCCGCCGTCCGGGTTCGCCGCCTTCGAGGCGAAGACGCCGGTAAGGATCGAACCGGTGATCCCGCCGATTCCGTGGCACGCGAAAACGTCGAGCGTGTCGTCAAGGGACGTGCGCGCCCGGAGGCGCAAGGCCGTGAAGCTCGCGAGGGCCGTGAGCGCTCCGATCGCGATCGCGGCGAGCGGCGACACGAAGCCGGCCCCCGGCGTGATGCCGACGAGCCCGACGACCGCGCCCGTCGCCGCGCCGACCGCCGTCGCATGGCCGCCGAAGTGGTTCTCGAGAAGGAGCCAGGTGAGGAGGGCCGCCGCCGCTCCGGCATTCGTCGTGACGAACGCGAGCGACGCGATGCCGTTCGCGGCGAGCGCCGATCCGGCGTTGAAACCGAACCACCCGAACCACAACAGACCCGAGCCGAGGAGCACGTACGGGACGTTGTGCGGGATCAGCGCGATGCGTTTGTGATCCTGCCGCGCGCCGAGCATCCGCGCGGCAACGAGCGCGGCCGTTCCGGCCGTCACGTGCACGACCGTGCCCCCGGCGAAGTCCAGCGCGCCCCACCCGCGCAGGAATCCGCCCGTGCCCCAGACCCAGTGCGCGACCGGAGCGTAGACGACGAGACTCCAGAGGCCGATGAACAGGATGTAGGCGCGGAAGCTCATCCGCTCGACGATCGCGCCCGAGATGAGCGCGGGGGTGATCGTCGCGAACATGCCCTGGAAGACGAAAAACGCGAGGTGCGGAACCGTGGCGGCGTAGGCGGGCTCGGGCGCCGCGCCGACCCCGCCGAGTCCGAGCCACCTCAGGCCGCCGAGGAACGCCGAGCCCGGCGCGAACGCGAGCGAGTAGCCCGCCATCATCCAGACGAGGGCTCCCGTGCCCATCGCGACGTACGTCATCATGAGCGTGTTGAGCGTGTTCTTCCGCCGCACGAGGCCGCTGTAGAAGAAGGCCAACCCCGGGTTCATGACGAAGACGAGCGCGGCCGAGCCGAGGAGCCACGCGGTGTCGCCGGCGTTGATCGCGGGGAGCGCGGCGCCGTTCACGCGGGGTCCCCCTTCGCGACGCGGATCGCGCGCGCCTGGACCTCGCCGGCCGAGACCGGCGTCAGCGCCTGGACGTCCTGCTCGCCCGTCCGGATCCGGATCACGCGGTCGAGCGGCTGGACGAAAATCTTGCCGTCGCCGACCTCGCCGGTGCGGGCGCCCGCGATGATGGCCGCAATCGTGGCCTCGACGAACGGCTCGGAAACGGCGATGTCGATGCGCACCTTCTCGACGAACTCGAAGACGAGCGTCGTCCCGCGGTACTGCTCGACCGTTTCATGCTCGCCGCCGTGCCCCTGCACGCGCGACAGGGAGATTCCCGTGACGCCCGCGCGGAACAGCTCGGCCTTCACGTCCGCGAGCTTCTCGGGGCGGATAATCGTCGTGATGAGTTTCATGACGGCGCGTTGTACCGTCTTTCGGGGTCGAAGAGAAGTCCGGCGCGCGTCCGGGCCGTTTCGCGTTCGACGGCGTGAGTTTTTGACGGCTCCGTGAAATCATGGGAGTCGCAACGGCTCTTGGAGGCCGCATGGTTCGAACGGTCCGGGAAGAATCGGGGGGCGGGACCGGCGCGAGCGGGACCTACCCCGCCGGGGACGAGCAGGACGTCGCCCTGAAGGACGGCACGGCGATACTCCTGCGGCCGATCCGGGAAGCCGACGAGGCCGGCCTCCTCGCGCTCTACGACCGCCTCTCGCCCGAAAGCCTCTATTTCCGCTTCTTCGCGGTGCCCGACAAGAACGCGGGGAGAGTCGCGTACCTCACGCATGTCGACTACGAAAGGCGCTATGCCGTCGTCGCCGAGACGGCGGGAGCCATCGTGGGCGTCGCGCGATGGGAGCGCCTCGCCGACCGGCCGGGCCACGCGGAAGTCGCCTTCACGGTGGCCGACGACTTCCAGGGGCGCGGACTGGGCGGCATTCTTTTCCGGCGTCTCGCGGCGCTCGCGCGCACGCGGGGAATCACGGTCTTCGAGGCCGAGGTTCTGAAGAACAACGAGCGCATGCTGCGCGTTTTCGAGCGCACGGGCCTCCCGACGGCGACACGCGATCAGGGGAGCATGCTGACGATCCTCCTGACGCTCGATCCGGCCGCCCCCCCGCCGGCCTGATCCGGCGCCCGTATCCCTATACACTTACCGCGCGGTGGCCGCGGAACCACTTCCCAAGAGCATCGGCCGGTACGAGATTCTCCGCTTGCTCGGCCGGGGCGGGATGGGAGAGGTCTACCTCGCGTCGGATTCCGCGCTGGGCCGCCAGGTCGCCATCAAGATCCTCCCGGCCGCCCTCCAGAGCGACGCGAAGATGTGCGGGCGTTTCATGAACGAAGCGCGTGCCGTCGCGGCGCTGAACCATCCGAACGTGATCACGATCCACGACCTCGCGACGACGGACGCGCGCGATACGGGGTTCCCTCCGGGAGCCCTCTATCTCGTCCTCGAATACCTCGAAGGCGAGGGCCTGGACGAGATCATGGACAGGCGGCGGCTCTCGATCACGGAGTGCCTCGACATCGTGATTCAGGCGCTCGAGGGCCTGAAAGTGGCGCATCAGAGCCGCATCCTCCATCGGGACATCACGCCGTCGAACCTCATGCTCGCGCCCAACGGTCACGTGAAGGTGCTCGACTTCGGGCTCAGCAAGATTCTCTCCGAGGGCGCCCGCGACACGTCGCGGTCGCACCGCCAGACAGGCGAAGGGATGATCGTCGGCACCCTCGACTACCTGTCGCCGGAACAGGCTCTCGGCAACTCCCTCGACGAGCGGTCCGACCTCTTCTCCCTGGGCATCGTGTTCTACCAGATGCTGGCTGGCGTGCATCCGTTCCCGGGCGCGAGCGTGACGCAGATGGTGGCCAAGATGATGACCAAGGAGGCCGACCCCTGGCCCGCGCCCGACCTCGTGCCCGAGAGCCTGAAGCAGATCGTCGCGCGCGCCCTCCGGAAAGAGCCGGCCGAACGTTACGGGAGCGCGGGCCAGATGATTCTCGACCTCGTGGTCGCGCGGCGCGAGCTGCGCGCGAGGCCCCCCCGGGCGGCCGTCACGGGCGAGGTTCCCGCCGCCGCACCCGTCCCCGCCGCGGACTCCACGGCGCCTCTCCGGCGGGCGCGCTCCTCGGCCGCGGCCGTGACGAGCGAGATGCCCGCGCCACGGAAGGGACCTCTTCTCGTCCTTCTCGGCGCGAGCCTCGTGCTGATCGCCGTGACTGCCCTCTTCGCGGCACGCGGCTGCGGCCGGCTCCGCACGCTCGCCCCCCCGCCGGCGTCGGCCCGCTGAACGCGCCACCATGACGGACGCCCTGGGACTCTTCCACCCCGGCGTCTCCGCGTGGTTCCGCGAGGCCTTCCCCCTGGGTCCCACCGCCGCGCAAAGACTCGCGTGGCCCGCGATCGCCGCGGGCCGCAACGTCCTTCTCGTCTCGCCTACAGGCACGGGCAAGACGCTCGCGGCGTTCCTCGTGTCGCTGGACCTGCTCCTGAAACGCAAGCTTGGAGGGGACACCGAGCCTTCGCTCTCGGTTCTCTACATCTCGCCCCTCAAGGCGCTCGACAACGACGTCGCGCGCAATCTCGAGAGGCCGCGGGAGGGCATCCGCCGCGCGCTCGAAGAGGCAGGCCTGTCGGCCGGCGAGCGTATGGCGGCGCGGATCACGACGGCCGTACGCACGGGCGACACGGCGGCCTCCGCGCGACGCGAGCAGATCCGCCGTCCACCGGACGTCCTCATCACGACGCCCGAGTCGCTGTACCTCCTCCTCACGGGGAGAGGCCGCGCGCTTCTCGCGACGGTCTCGACCGTGATCCTCGACGAGATCCATTCCGTGGCGGGGACGAAGCGGGGCTCCCACCTCGCGCTGAGCCTCGAGCGTCTCGAGTCGCTCGTCACGGAGTCCGGCGGACGGCCCCCGCAGCGCGTCGCCCTCTCGGCGACGGTCGAGCCCGTAGCCGAAGTCGCGACCTTCGTGGGAGGCGCGCACCGCGTCGAACCGCTCGTGGTCGACGCGAAGAAGAGTCTCGACCTCGCCGTCCTGAGTCCGAAGGAGTCGTTCGGCGGGTCGGAGGGCTCCGCCTGGGAGCCCGCGATCGAGGCGGTCGCGGCCGAGGCGGCGACGCATCGCACGACCCTGGTCTTCTGCAACAACCGGCGGCACGCCGAGCGCGTGGCCGCGAAACTCGAGGAAAAGCTCGGACAGGGCGTCCCGACGCATCATGGCTCCGTCGCCCGGGGGCTGCGCGAGGAGATCGAGCGCGACCTCAAAGCCGGGTCGCTGCGCGTTCTCGTGGCCACGGGCTCGCTCGAGCTCGGCCTCGACGTGGGCGAAATCGACTCCGTCGTCCAGATCGGAAGCCCGAAGGGCGTGGGGCGCGCGCTGCAGCGCGTGGGCCGCTCGGGCCACCTCGTCGGCCAGACGGCACGCGGCCGCCTCGTGCCGCTCTTCCTCGATGACCTCTTCGAGTGCGCCGCCACCGTGGAAGGGATGCGTGAGGGCGACGTCGAGGAGACGCGCCCTCCGGAGTTTCCGCTCGACGTGCTCGCCCAGCAGATCGTGGCCGAGGTCGTGGGCCGTGGAAACGATGGGACGACGTCCGAAGCGCTTCTCAATATGTTCCGGCGCGCGCGCCCCTATCGCGCCCTGCCCCGCGCGCTGTTTTTCGAGACGCTCGCGATGCTCTCGGGAAAGTACCCGAAGGAGCGCTTCGCGGCGCTCGCCGCGAAACTCGTGTGGGACCGCGGGACGGGCCGCGTCGCGGCGCTGCCCGGCGCGCGCCTCGCGGCGCTCCTCGACGGCGGGACGATCGGCGACCGGGGCACCTTCCGGGCCGTGCTCCGCGACGGCCGGACGGTCGTGGGCGACCTCGACGAAGAGTTCGTGTACGAGACCCGGGCGGGCGACGTCTTCCTGCTCGGCTCGCGCGCCTGGCGGGCCGTTGAGATCTCGCATGACCGCGTCGTCGTCGAGGACGCGGCCGGCCAGCCCGCGCGCATGCCCTTCTGGAAGGGCGAGGGCCTCGGTCGCACGGCGAAGCTCGCGGCGCGCGTGGGCCGGCTCAAGCGGTTCGTGGCCGCGAGTCTCAACGACCCCGCGCTGCCCGGCCTCCTCGCCACACGTTACGGGTGCGATCCGAACGCCGCGTCCGCGATCACGGCGGCCGTGCGTCGCGAGGCCTCCGAGTCCCCCGGAGTCGCCTCGGACCTCCACGTCGTCTTCGAGACGTTTCCGAACGACCTCGGGGACCCCTGCGTCCTCGTGCGCTCTGTCTTCGGCCGCGGCGTCAATCTGCCCTGGTCGCTCGCGCTCGCGAGCGTGCTCAACGAGGAGACCGGCGTGCAGGCGGAAGCCGTCGCGACCGACGACGGAATCCTCCTGCGCCTCCCGCGCGCCGAGCGCGAGATCCCGCTCGAACGCCTCGCCCGACTCACGGCCGCCGAGGCCCGCGAGCGCTTGCTCGCCGAGCTCCCGAACTCGGCCCTCTTCGGGGCGCGCTTCCGGGAGAACGCCCAGCGCGCGCTGCTTCTCCCGCGCGCACGGTCGGGCCGCCGCACGCCTTTCTGGCTGCAGCGCCTCCGCGCAAAGGACCTCCTCCAGACGACGCGGCAGCTCCCGGATTTCCCCATCGTCGCCGAGACGTACCGGGATTGCCTGAAGGACCAGTGGGAGACGGATCGTCTGTTCCGTCTGCTCGACGACCTCCAGTCCGGCGCCGTCGCCCGCTCGGTGGACGTGAGGAAGTTCCCGTCTCCCGCCGCGCAGGGGCTCCTCTTCACGTTCGTGATGGCCTACATGTACGAATGGGACGCCCCGAAGGCCGAGCGCGGCCTGCACGCGCTCGCGATGAACCGCGAGCTCCTCGGCGAGGTGCTCGGCGAGACGCTGCCCGACACGCTCCGTCCCGAGGCGGCGGATGCCGCCCGCGCCGAGGCCTCGCATCTCGTCGCGGGCCGTCTGGCCCGCACCGCGGACGAGCTCCTGCTGCTCTTTCAGGAGCTCGGAGATCTGACGCGGGATGAGATTCGAGAAAGATCTGCTGAAGAGGGGAGCGAATGGCTCGACGAGCTGGCGGGTCGCGCAAGTGTCACGAAGATTTTCTTAGAAGGTGAAGGGCGCTGGATCGCCGCGGAAGAGGCGGACCTGTGGTCCACCGCCCTTGGCCGCTCCCCCGCGCGAGAGGGTCTTCAGCAAATCGTCCTTCGGTTCTTTGCGACCCGAGGTCCGACAACGGTGGAGGATTTCGTTCGACGGTATGGAGTCGATGCCGCCCGTGTCGAGGAGGCGCTCGAGGCGCTTCGGCTCGACGCGCTCGTCGTGCGCGGACGATTCGGAGGGGGCGACGGGCCGCCGCGCTGGGCGGGCGCGCGCCTCGCCGAAAGCGTCCGCCGCAAGTCGCTGGCGCTCCTGCGCGGCGAGATCCGTCCCGTGCCCGTCTCGGCGTGGCGCGCCTTCGTCGCGAGGCGGCAGGGCCTCTCCCTCGGCGCCCGCTTCTCGGGAGAACATGCGGCCGAGCACGCACTGGCCCTCCTCCGGGGACTCCCTCTTCCGGCCCTCTCCGTGGAGACGTCGATCCTCCCCGCGCGTCTCGCCGCGCCCGAGCCCGACGCGCTCGACGTTCTCGCCGCGCGGGGCCTCCTCGTGTGGCGCGCTCACGGGGTGAAGGACCCGCGCGCCGCGCGCCTGACGCTGTTCTTCCGCGGCGAGGGCGCGGTGCTGCTGCCACCCGGGCCTCCCGCGCTCGACGGTCTCTCCCCCATGGCGCGCGATCTGTACGGAAAACTCGCCGTCGCGGGAGCGTCTTTCCTCGGGGACCTCGTCGCGAGAGGCGAAAACGGAGCCGGGGAAACGCTCCGGAAGGCTCTCGTGGAGCTCGTCCTGGCGGGTCTCGTGACGGGAGACGGCATCCAGGGTTTCCGGGAGATTCTCCTGAGAAGGCGCCGCGTGGGCGCAGGCGCGGGCGCGGTGGCGGATCGCCTTGGCCCTTCTCGCCGCGCACCGCGCTCTCTTCCCTTTCTAAGAAGATCTGCCTCTTCTTTTTCTTCTCTCCCGTCTGGCCGGTGGTCGCTCCTCGACTCCCCCGGTGTCTTCGGCGAATCGTTGCGCCCGGACGAGCGGGCCGAGGCCTGGGCGAGGATCCTCCTCGCGCGTTGGGGCGTCGTCTCGAGGGCCCAGCTCGAGTTCGAGGACCCGGCGGCCGTCCGCTGGACGGACGTCGCGTCGGCGCTCGCCCGCATGGAGATGCGCGGGGACCTCCGGCGTGGCACGTTCGTGGAGGGGTATGGCCCGCTGCAGTACGCCGAGGAGGAAACGGTCGATGCGCTCCGCGCCCTCGCGCGCCCGGACGACGGCGAGTCGGCGCTCGCCGTGGCGGGTGGAGGCGATCCGGTCCTCGCGGGCCTCGAGCCGTCGCCCTCCCGCGATTCCTTCGTGGTCCTTTCCGCCGGGGAGCCCGTTCTCCGTTTCGGGGTCGGCGGCGCGTTCACCCTCGCGCCCGGGACCCCCGACCGGACGCTCCGCGCGGGGCTTGCCGCGCTGCAGGATCTCCTCAGGAGAGCCCGGGACCCCCTCGGCCGGCCGCGCCGTCTCCGTCTCGCCGCCCCGGGTTCCCCGCTGGCGCCCCTCCTGGAACAGCTCGGATTCGTCCGGGACCTCGGGTCCTACGTCTGGCGCGCGCTGTGACCTCCGGCACCCGCAACTTGAGATTGAGATAGGCTTCAGACGAACTTCACATCTCCTGCACCAAGGGGTGACGATCATTCAGCCGTTCGAAGGAGGATTCTCGATGTCGCGATCGTTCCGTTCTCTCGTGACTCTCACAGCGGTCCTGTCCCTTGCTCTGGCGTGGCCCGCCGCGCCGCTCCTCGCGCAGAGCAGCGCGGGATCCATCTCGGGCACCGTGGCGGACGCCGCGGGAGGGCCCCTCCCCGGCGCGAGCGTGATCGCGAAAAACGCGAAGACGGGGGCCACGCGAACGACCGTCTCCAACGCCTCGGGTGCCTTCACGTTCCCGCTCCTCGCCGTCGGCGTCTACAGCGTCACCGCGGACCTCTCCGGCTTCAGCTCCGCGACGAAATCCGGCGTCGAGCTGAACGTCGGCGGGGACGTCACGCTTAAGTTCGTGCTCGCGCTCTCGAGCGTGACGACGGCCGTGACCGTGACCGAGGAAGCGCCTCTCATCGAGACGACGCGCACGCAGCAAAGCGACGTCGTGAACGAGAACTACATCGCGAACCTTCCCACGAACGGACGCAACTTCATCGACTTCGTTCTCACGACACCGGGCGTCACGAAAGACCCGCGTCTCGGCGACATCAGCTTCGCCGGCCAGCGCGGCACGCTGAACAGCCTCGTCATCGACGGCGCCGACAACAACAACACGTTCTTCGGCCAGGCCCTCGGCCGCACCGGCTCGGGCCGCGCGCCGTACCAGTTCAGCCAGGACGCCGTGAAGGAGTTCCAGGTCAACCGGAACGCCTACACGGCCGAATACGGCCGGGCGGGCGGCGCGGTCATCAACGTCGTGACGAAGTCGGGCACGAACGAGTTCCACGGGAGCGTGTTCGAATTCTTCCGCGACAAAGGCATGAACGCGAACGACTACATCAACGTGATCAACGGCCGCGACAAGAGCAACTATCACTACAACCAGTTCGGTGCGAGCCTCGGCGGCCCGATCCTCAAGGACCGGCTCTTCTTCTTCGCGAACTACGACGGCCAGCGCAACACGAACGGGCAGCCCATCATCCTCTCCACGGCTGGTCTCCCGACGGACGCGAACACGACGGCCGGACTCGCGAAGCTGACTCCGCTCACCGGCCCCTACGACCGCGGCCAGAACCAGGACGTCTTCCTCGCCAAGGCGGACTACGACGCGGGTTCCTCGGCGCACGTTTCCGTGCGCTACAACCGCCAGCGTTTCACGGGCTCGAACAACGAGAACGGCGGCACGACGCAGTCGGCCACGCACTCGGGCAACTCGCTCGTGAACACGGACACGGCCACGGCCTCCGTGACGAATTCCTTCGGCTCGTCGCTCTTCAACGAGCTGCGCGGCCAGTACGCGAAGGACTCCGAGCCCGGCCTCGCGAACAGCGCGGACCCCGAGTCGATCATCCAGGACGTCGGAAACTTCTCCTTCACGATCGGGCGGAACAACTTCAGCCCGCGCGAGACGACGATCACGCGCTATCAGGTCGCCGACGCCGTGACGTTCCTGTTCGGAAACCACGCCGTGAAGGGCGGTTTCGACTTCAACCGCGACCTCATCCTGAACTGGTTCCCGGGACTCTTCTCCGGCCAGTACACGTTCAACTCGGTCGCGTCGTACAACCTCGGGCAGCCCATCCGGTTCGTTCAAAACTTCCCGGGCGTCGGCACGAGCGGTCCCTACACGAATCCCGACCTCTCGGAGATCGCCCTCTTCCTGCAGGATGAATGGCGCCCGACGCCGAGCCTCACGGTCAACCTCGGCGTGCGGTACGACAAGCAGGGCATCGCGCAACCCACGGTCAGGAACCCCGACGCGCAGCTCCTCGCGGCCGGCATCGACACGAGCGTCGTTCCGGAGGACACGAACAACGTCGGCGTCCGCCTCGGATTCGCCTGGACGCCGAAGGGCCAGGACTCCACGGTCGTCCGCGGCGGCTACGGCATGTTTTACGGCCGCACGCCTTCGATCATGATCGGCACGGCGATGTCGAACAACGGCATCAACGTGCAGGGGATCACGTTCCAGGGTGCCCAGATGCCGGTCTACCCGAACATCTTTCCGTCCATTCCGACGGGCGTCGCGGTGCCCAAGCTGACGATCCTCGTGTTCGACCCGAAGTTCGAGAACCCGCTCGTTCATCAGGCGAGCCTCGGCATCGAGCACGCCATGTCGAACGACTTCTCGGTCGGCTTCTCCTACCTCTACGTCAAGGGCACGAACCTCCAGCGCTCGGCGGACATCAACGTCGGTTCACCCTCCGTCGTCAATTTCACGGACGCCGCCGGGAACGTCTATCCCATCACGCGGTATGGCACTGACCGCCCCTTCGCGAACTTCGGGCGCGTCATCCAGTTCCAGAGCACGGCGGAATCCAACTACAACGGCGTCACGCTCGAGTTCAACAAACGCTTCTCGAACAACTGGCAGGCGCGCATCGCCTACACCTTCGGCAAGGTCCTCGACACGAAACCCGACGCCACCTCGGTCGTCCCGGGCGTCGGCGACGACGGAAAGCAGGCCTCCGACCCGAAGAACTTCCAGGCCGACTACGCCGTGGGCAACGCCGACCAGACCCATCGCCTCGTCCTCTCGGCCTACTGGAGCCTCCCGTATTACCGGAACGCAGATGGCCTGGAGCAGGCGCTCTTCGGGGGATGGTCGCTCTCGGGAATCGTCACGCTCGCGAGCGGGCAGCCCTACACGGCAATTCTCGCGCCGCTCACGGACATCAACAACGACGGCAACGTTCAAAACGACCGCGCGCCGGGATTTGCCCGCAACTCGTACAACTATCCGGTGTTCTTCTCGGTCGACCCGCGCATCACGAAGGACGTCCCGATCGGGGCCGTGACGCTCCAGGTCATCCTCGAGGCCTTCAACGTGTTCAATCGTTCGAACGTCGTCGGCGTGAACCAGGGCTACTACTCCGTGAACGGAACGACTCTCACGAGGCTCTCCGCGTTCGGCACGCCGACCTCCTCGGCCGGCCCGCGCATCCTCCAGCTCGCGGCGAAGGTCATCTTCTGAGGAGCGCGAGCACTCTCTCGTAGTCTTCCGGGAGATGGGCCTCGACGTCGAGGCCCATCTCCGGAATCTCGATCCGCTCGGCGTGGAGCAGCGGGCGCGTCAGCCGCGCGAGCGCCTCGCGCAAGGCGCGGTCGCGCACGCCGTGCCAGCGGCTGGCGCCACCATAGAAGTCGTCGCCCACGATCGGGTGGCCCGTCGCGGAAAGGTGGACGCGAATCTGGTGCGTGCGTCCGGTCTCGGGATGGAGCTCGAGGTCGGCGACCGACGAAAATCGCCGCAGCGTCGCGTAGCGCGTCACGGACGGCTTGCCGCCGGCCCAAACGCGCATCTTGCGTCCGTCCTTCGGATCGCGCCCGAGCGCGTGGTCGATCGCCCCTTTCGCGGGCACGGGATGGCCCCAGACGAGCGCGCGGTATGTCTTCCGGGCGCGGCGCTCCTGGAAGGAGAGGCTGAGCGCACGATGGGCGGCGGGGGTTTTCGCGAAGAGGACGACGCCCGACGTTCCCGCGTCGAGGCGGTGCACGAGAAGCGGGAGAGGATCCGGAGGGATCACGCCGCAGGCCCGGAGCAGACGACGCACGGCATCCTCCGCCGACTTGCCTTCCTTCGAAGACGTCGCCATCGAGACGCCCGGGGGCTTGTCGAGCGCCAGGACCTCGTCGCTCTCGAAGAGGATCACCGCCGGTCGGCCGTCAGTCCACGTTCGTCATGACGACGCGGGATTCCGCGTAGGTGACGCGCGACGCATAGCGGCGCCTCTTCACGACCTTCGTCTCGACGAGCACCGTGCGACCGGCGGCGAGGTCGTCGGGAACGGAAGAGTCCTTCGCGACGCGGTACCTCACGAGCGTCCCGGCCGGGGTCTTCACGGTGAGCGATTTCCCCTTCTCATAGCCCGTCACCGTCGAGGCGGCCCCCCTTGTGAGCGAGACGGGCTTGCCCGGGACGACGCCGAGTTTCAGGCGGACGCTGCCGGCCGCGGGCGCCGCGACGGCCGGCGGCGCGGACACCGTCGGACCATCGTCGGACGCCGGGGCGACGCCGGGCGTTTCCGTCGCCTGGGCCGGCGTCGGCACGGGCTCCTGCGCGAGAAGCGGCCCCGCCACCGCCAGGAGGAAGACGAAAACGCCTCCGGAACGCCGCATGGGCCCGCCTTCGCTCAGCGGACCGGCGACTGTGCGGCGGAGAACTTGGACTTCGGGGGCGCCTTCGGAGGCCTCTGCCTCGAGACGCGGTCCGCGCTCTTTCCGTCGGAGGACTTCTCGAGGGGAATCCTGAGGACGACCTTGTCGCCGGCCGCGAGGCCGTCGTACACGGACGCCTTCGCCGCGAGCCTCACCGTGCGCTTGACCCCGTCGTTCTCCACGATGGTGATCGAGACGCCCTTTGCGTAAGCCTTCACCGTTCCCCGGACGGACAGGTATGCCGCCTTCACCTCCGTCGGGCCACTCGGCCCCGGAGGCGGGGCCGGACCAGCCGGCACCACGGCGAGACCGGAGGCGGGCGCGGCCTGCGCGCCCTTCGAGGTCGCGTCCGCGCCGGGCGTGGGTTTCCCCGCGGACGGATCCACCGGGCCGCGATTCGTCCGAACGTATCCCTCGGAGTCCGTCGGCATCGAACCGCTCGGCCGCGCGACGCCTTCCTTGTTCGGCTGATCCGGAAGGGACGGGACGACCACGTGCTGTTCGACGGGCGTCGGCACCTGCTGGGCGGTCGCCGGGACGCCGGCGACGGCCGCGACGGCGAGAACGGCGGCAAGGGTGAGCTTCATGCGCGAATTGTAGTCTTCGGGCAGGAGTCCCCACGCGGGTCTCACATCGCCTCGCTCGGGACGGACTCGCCGCTGGCGGGTCGCAGGAGATCCACGGGAATCGGCCCTTCGGCCACGGACACGCGGTCCCGGCCCTGGGCTTTCGCACGATAGAGCGCGGCGTCGGCGACCCGGAGCAGAGCCCCGGCCGAGGGCGTCGGCCCGCTGCCCGGCTCGTGCACCGCGAGTCCGATCGAAACCGTCGTGCCGCCTTCCGCGCCCGACACGCGCATGTGGCCGACGGCTTCGCGAATCCGCTCGCAGCAGCGGATGGCCTCGTCGCGCGAGATTTCGGGGAGCAGGAGGACGAATTCCTCCCCACCGAAGCGCACCGCGAGGTCGGTCGCGCGCACGGACTCGGAAAGCCTCTCGCCCATCGCGATGAGGAGTCGGTCTCCGGCGAGGTGCCCGAACCTGTCGTTGAAGTCCTTGAAGCGGTCGAGGTCGAGCACGGCAAGCGCGACCGCGCGATTTGAGCGCCGGCTCCGCGCGAGCTCGAGAGCGATCCGGTCGAAGAGACCCGTCCGGTTCGGAAGACCCGTCAGCGGGTCCGTGGCGGCCGCCACGCGCAGCCGCGCCATGCGATCGGCGACGACCGAGAGGAAAAGGACGGAGAACACGAGGAAAGCGCCGCCCACGTATTGCGTTCTCACCCCCGACGGGATGAGGCCGAAGTCCTGAGCCATGTCGCGGAGTGTCGCCACGAAGATGAACCCGAAACCGACCAGGACCGTGACGGCGTAGGGCGCCCGGCGGCGCACCTTGCGCACGAGCACGGCCACCACGCGGATTCCCGAGGCGATCACCGTCGCATAGCAGAGTGGCAGCACGCGGTAGAGATCGTCGACCCGCGGGAGCGCGAACGCCACGAGCATGCCGGCGAACTGGAGCGCGAGAACGAACCGCATCCATTTCAGCAGGGTCAGGACGAAGAAATAGTGAAAGAAGAGGACGAAAAGCATGGAGAGCGCGAACGCGAGCGCCACGTTTGCCCGGAAGATGAAGGACAGGGACACGCCGAGGCGCGACCAGAGCGAAAGCCACGAGACGAAGTACGCGGCGACGCCCGCGGTCAGAAGGAAGAACAGCAGGAATTCGCGCTGCCGCCGGTCGCGGAGGAAGACGAAGAGCGCGAAGAGGCCGAGCGAGAAGATGGCCGCGGCCACGAGGGCGAGAGGCGCCTCGAACATCGTGCGTCGCCAGAACGCGCCGGAGAGGGAGTCGAGATAAGGCGCCGCCGTCAGGCCTCCGCCCCGCGGACCCGCGTTGTAGACGCGGATCGCGAGCACGTGCGGACCCTCGGCGCTCGTGATCGTCGCCGGGAGCTCGTAGAGGCGCGCTTGCAGCGTGCCCTTGTCGTACGCGGGGGGAAAGGCGCCGGTCCCGCCGACCCTCACGCCGTCGAGAAACGTCTCGTCGACGTCCCGGATCTGAGAGCAGGTGAAGGCGAGGGGCCGCGTCCTGGCGGCCGGCGACAGCGAGAACCGGAAGCGATACCAGGCGTAGCCGTGCTCGGGAACCCCCGCCTTCTGCCAGGATCCCGGCACGCGGATGGGACGCCAGTCGAGGAGGTCGAGTCCCGCGATGCCTCCCGGCGAGTCCCCGAGGGCGAACTCCGCGACGGACGAGAGGTCCGCGCGCAGACCATCGACCGCCAGCGGCGCGGCCTCCGGGCGCGCCGGAAGAGCAACAGCCATTGCCACCAACAGAAACCCAAATTGCCGACGCACGACGAGCAATCCTCTCGCGAACGAGGCGCCCGAAGCAAACCGCGGTCCGGCTCGCGCGATTACGCGGTCTCCGGCGTGCGCGGCCGGGCGCGTCGATCGGGGAACCGTGACGTCACGGCGAGATTGACCAGGGCGAGCGCGAGAAGCACGGCGAAAACGGGCAGGAGCGACTGCTCGAGCGCGAGGCGCATCTCGCGAGGGACGTGCCCCTCCGTCAGGAGCGATCCGGCCGAATCGGCGGCCGCCCCCATCCGGCGGGTCAGGCCGGTCGCGAGAATCCCACCCAGGACCCCGACGCCCAGCGACCCCCCCATGGTACGGAAGAAAGGCACGAGGCTCGTGGCGACGCCCCGGCGATGCTCTTCGACGACGTTCTGGATCGCGAGCACCTGGGAAAGCGACGACGGGCCGAGCCCCGCTCCGATCAGGCCGCACGCCGCGCTGATCGCGGCCACGGGGGCGTCGAATCGCGCCGCCACGAGGAGCCCCACGAAGCCCGCGAGGATCAGGAGGGCGCCCGCCCGGGCGGTCGCCCGGAAGCCGAAGCGAACGATGATCCGCGCCGCGACCGCCGCCGAGAGCGCCCAGAAGAGGACTAGCGGCGTGATGACCGCGCCGGCCGCCCCCGCGGTGCCGCCTCGCGCGCCCTGCACGAAGAGCGGCACGAATGTATCGACCCCGTAAATCGTCGTTCCGAGGAGGATGCCGCCAACGTACGGGGCCGCCGTGTCGGCGTGCCGGAAGAGCTCCGGCGGAATGAGAGGGTGCTTGCGCCCGGCTTGCAGCCGCGCGAAGAGGCCGAGCAGGGCGAAACCCAGGACCCCGAGGAAGAGGCGCGCCCCGGTCCCGAGAGCCCCCGCTCCGGTTCGCTGGAGAACCGCGAAGAGCAGCGCTCCAATCCCGAGAGCCAGAGTGACCGCGCCCGTGACGTCGAGCGGGTCGGACCCGGGTTCGCGCGACTCGATCATCTTCGTCGCGACGAGGAAAAGGGCGACGAGCCCGAGCGGCACGTTGATCGTGAAGATGGACCGCCATCCGAAATTCACCGTCAGGAAGGCGCCTAGGAGCGGGCCCACGAGGCTCGCGAACCCCCAGACGCCGCTGAAGAACGCCTGCACCCGCGCGCGTTCTTCGAGCGAATAGAGGTCACCGGTGACCGTGAGCGCGATCGGAATGAGGCCGCCCGCGCCCAGGCCCTGGAGGCCGCGCGCGACGATGAGCTGCGGCATCGACCGGGCCAGCGCGCACGCCACCGCCCCGAGCAGGAACACGAGCGTCGCGCCCATGAGAATGCGGCGCCTCCCGTAGATGTCGGCGAGCCGGCCGTAGATCGGCATCGTGATGGTGGACGCGAGGAGGTAGATCGAGAAGACCCATGTATAGAGAGGCAGTCCGTGGAGCTCGCCGATGATCGTCGGCATCGCCGTCGACACGACCGTGGACTCGAACGACGAAAGAGCCGTGACGAGAAGCAGGGCGATCGTGACGGCGCGACGCCGCGCGGGGTCGAAACGGGGCGCGGCGGAGGCCGACATCGACCGGCGAGAGTATCAGCGCCTCCGCGCTCTAGAATCCCGTTCCGGAGGCGCGGATGGAAATCAAGGGCCGGGTTGTTCTCATCACGGGTGCCGGGCGCGGCATCGGCCGCGCGCTGGCTCACGCCTTCGCGGCGGCGGGGGCGAAGGTCGCTCTCCTCGGGAAGACGAAGAAGAACCTGCTGGAGGTCCAGAGGGAGCTGAAGGACTCCGGCGCCCCGACCGTCGTCCTCGCGGCGGACGTCTCGGACGAGGGCGTGGTCTCGCGCGCCGTCGCCGCCACCGAGCAGCAGCTCGGGCCGGTGGACGTCCTCGTGAACAACGCGGGCATCTTCGCGTTGGCGCCCGTCGAGAAGATGGACGCGCTTGTTTTCGACCGCATGCTCGCCGTCAACCTGCGCGGGCCCTTCCTCATGTCCCGCGCCGTGCTGCCCGGGATGAAATCCCGCAAGCGCGGGCACATCGTGAACATCTCGTCGACGGCGGGCCGGCGCGGGTTCGCGGGAGGCGGTGCGTACTGCGCGTCGAAGTTCGGGCTCGCGGGCCTCACCGAGGCGATGCGGTACGAAGCCCGCGCCTCGAACGTGCGAGTGACGTGCGTCTACCCGTCCACGGTGAACACGGACTTCGTGAAGAAGGCGGGCATGGACCTCGCGCCCGAACGTGCGATCCAGCCCGAGGACGTCGCGAACGCGGTCGTGTCGCTCGTGGCGATGGACGACCGCGCGATGACGACGGCCCTCGAGATCTGGCAGACGAATCCGTGAAGCCTTTGGACGCGCCGCCGAGGCCGCACACGCCCTCGGCGGCTCCCCACGCGAAGGGCACGTCCCAGCCCCGCCCCCGCCATCACCACGTGGAAGCGCACTTCTCGGGCTCCGAGACCGTGCGGGACGTCGTGCTCGGGATGTCCGACGGCCTCACGGTCCCGTTCGCCCTCGCGGCGGGCCTTTCCGGCGCGGTCGCGAGCTCGCGCGTGATCGTCGTGGCGGGCGTCGCCGAGCTGGCCGCGGGCGCGATCGCCATGGGCCTCGGCGGATACCTTGCCGCCAAGAGCGAGACCGACACGTGGCACAGCGAGCTGAAACGCGAGTACGAAGAGGTGAAGGACGTTCCCGCGGAAGAGCAGGAAGAAGTCCGCAAGGTCTTTCGCGCATGGGGCCTCGAGGGTGCCACGCTGGAGGCGGCGACGCACGCCATCTGCGCGGATCACGATCGCTGGGTGGACTTCATGATGCGCGAGGAGCTCAACCTCTCGGAGCCCGATCCAAAGCGGGCCCGCGTCTCGGCGCTCACGATCGGCGGGTCGTACGTGGCCGGCGGCGCGATTCCGCTGGCCCCCTATCTCTTCGGGATGCCCGTGACCAAGGCCCTCGCAGCCTCGGTCGTCGTCACCCTCCTCGCGCTGGCCGTCTTCGGGGCGTGGAAGGGCAAGCTCACGGGCCGTCCGCTCGTCGGCGAGGCGCTGCGCACCGTTCTCGTCGGGGCCTTCGCGTCCGGAGCGGCGTATACGCTGGCCCGGTTGATCTCCGGCTGAACCGCGGGGCCGGAGCCCGGGGGCTGAGACCCAGAATCAACGGGTGATCCGTTTGCACCATTGAGGCCGGACCCGTCTGCCCGCACTCTGGCGCGCACCCGAAGGGCCCGTTCCGAGAGCCTTTCTTGGTCATTCCTTTGGAGAAGGCGAGGCCACGATGCCGAAACGAGATATCACGATCGCCATGGTTGGCGCGGGCGGCGACGGAATCGTCACGATGGGCGACGTCCTCTCGCAGGCCGCCGCGCGCGACGGGCTCAACGTCCTGAAGACGGAGGCCTACGGCCCGCAGATCCGGGGCGGCGAATCCTCCTGCGTCGTCCGCCTCAGCGCGGACCCGATCTACGAATCCGGCGACGGCGTGGACGCCCTCATCGTCTTCAGCTGGGCCGACTTCAGCCGTTTCAAAGGCGAGTGCACTCCCGCGAAGAACGCCGTCGTCCTTTCGGACGAGGCCGATCCCGTCGCGCGCACCCCCGAGGACCTCGGACTCGGCGCGGATGCGGTCTGGATCAAATTGCCGTTCGGGAAGCTGTCCACGGATTCGGGCGCGAAGGGATCGAAGAATCTCGTGGGCCTGGGCGTTCTCACGGCTCTTTTCGACCTGCCCGTCGACACGCTGCGCCGCGCGGTGGTCTCCCGCTTCGGGCGGAAGAAAGCGGCCGTCGGCGAAAGCGCCCTGAAGGCGTTCGAAGCCGGCTTCCTCCTCGGCCAGACGCTCCCCCCGATGCCGGAGCGCCGGCTCGGCTTCACGCCGGGACCCGCCAAGCTCATCATGTCGGGCAACGAAGCGACGGCGATCGGCGCCCTGCACGCGGGCTGTCGCTACTTCGCGGGCTACCCCATCACGCCTTCCACCGAAATCCTCATGTTCCTCGATGAGTGGCTTCCGAAGATGGGCGGCTCGCTCTCACAGACGGAGGACGAGCTCTCCGCCATCGGCGCCGTCCTCGGCGCGTCTTTCGCGGGGGAGAAGGCGATGACCGCCACCTCCGGCCCCGGGCTCTCGCTCATGACCGAGATGCTCGGCCTCGCGTCGATGGCCGAGCTCCCCTGTGTCATCGTGAACGTGCAGCGTGGGGGCCCGTCCACGGGCCTTCCCACGGCGAGCGAGCAGTCGGACCTCTTCCAGGCGGTCTACGGCGGGCACGGCGACGCGCCGCGCGTCGTGATGGCCCCCTCGGACGTGGAAGACTGCTTCCACACGACCGTCGACGCCTTCAACATCGCCGAGGAGTATCAGATCCCTGTCATCGTCCTCTCCGACCAGCTCGTCGCGCAGCGGCGGGAGACCTTCGACCCGGCGTCCCTGGTCCACGCCGTGCGCGAGCGGCGCCTTCCGTCCCCAGAGGAGCTCACCGACTACCACCGCTACCGGGAGACGCCCGACGGCGTCTCGCCGATGGCCCGCCCGGGCGTCAAGGGCGGGATCTACCAGACGAACGGCCTCGAGCACGACGAAAAGGGCAGCCCCGGCTCCGGGTTTCTCCTCCACGAGAAGATGAACGCGAAGCGCTACCGCAAGCTCCGCCCCATCCGGGACGCCTACACCTTCCACCGGCGTTACGGCCCGGAGGACGCGGACATTGGCATCCTGTGCTGGGGCTCTTCGAAGGGGGTCGTGCGCGAGGCCGTGCAGCGCGCGAATGCGCGCGGCCAGAAGGTCGCCGCCTTCGTGCCTCAGATGATCTATCCGTTCCCGAAGAAGGAACTCGAGGCTTTCCTGAAAAGCGTCAAGCACATCCTCGTCGTCGAGCTCTCGTACGCGGCGCAGTTCTACAAATACCTCCGCACGTTCGTCGACCTGCCCGCCGAGCGCACGCACGTCTACAAGAGGTCGGGCGGCAAGCACCTGACCGTCGCCGAAGTGGACGCGGAGATCGTCGCGCTCCTCGCGGCCGAACGCGTCTCGGAAAAGGTGTCCGCATGAACGAAGCCGCCACGCTCCCCGAGTTCAAGCCCGCCGACTACAAGACCGACCTGAAGCCCGTCTGGTGCGCCGGCTGCGGCGACTTCGGCGTCCTGACCGGCCTCTATCGCGCGCTCACGGAGTTGCAGGTCAAGCCCTGGGAGACAGTCGTGGTCTCGGGCATCGGCTGCTCGTCGCGCCTCCCCGGCTACGTCGACACGTTCGGCGTGAACAGCCTTCACGGCCGCGCCCTCCCGCTCGCGGCGGGAGTCAAGGTCGTACGCCCGGACCTCACGGTCATCGCGGTGGGCGGCGACGGCGACGGCCTCGCCATCGGCGGCAACCACTTCATGCACGCCGCGAGGCGAAACCTGGACGTCACGTACCTCATCATGGACAACGAGATCTATGGCCTCACGAAGGGCCAGGCCGCGCCCACGACCCCCACCGGCGACAAGACGAAGTCCACGCACTACGGCAACCCCGAGCCCTCGGTCGACCCCTGCGAGCTCGCGATTTCGTTCGGGGCGACGTGGGTCGGGCGGGCCTTCTCGGGCGACCTCAAGGGCACCGTCGAACTCATGGTGAAAGCCCTTTCGCACAAGGGCTTCGCGTTCCTGAACCTCATGTCTCCCTGCGTCACCTGGCGCGGCGACGACCTATTCAAGACCCTCAAGGCGAAGCAGAGGCAGCTCCCCGAGAATCACGACGCCTCGTCGCGCGCGGCGGCCCTCATCTACACGCGCGAGACGGAGTTCATGACGACGGGCGTTCTCTACGACGTTTCGGAGCCCACGCTCCTCGACCGCCTCGCGGCCGTCAAGGTGACCGCGCTCGCGGGCAAACCGCAGCCGACCGTCGCGGATATCATCCGCAGCTTCCAACCGTCGTTCTGACGGCCTTCTCTCCCTAGACTTCGGGCCGCGCGTCGCGCGGCCCTTTTCTTTTGGCTACCTCTCAGGCCGGGATCACTTCGAGGGTTCCGCGGTCCGCGTCGATCACGGCCGCGACAGGGATACCCCGGTCGAACGTGGCGAGTCTTCCCTTTCTGCTCCTGGCGAGACCCAGCAGGTAAACGTCCGTCAGCTTCTGATGGGACACCGGCGCGGTCCACCGGAAAAGACCCGCGTCGCGAAGCGAGACCTCGTCCGGCCAGAAGACGTGCCCGCCACTCGCGCAGAATTCTCCGAGGCGACGGACGATCGCTCCCCGCGTCTCGGGGCTGGCCATGTAAGCGGGGTTCGAGAGAATGCGCACGAGGCCGTTCTCGGTGATCGGGCAGGTGACCCAGCCATCCTGCCGATTGCGGCCGAACCACCGGTGCGCGGCTTCGTGGTGCACGTGATCCGGATCGAACAGCGCGACGAGGACGTTGACGTCGAGGAGGGCGACGCGCGTCACGCCTCGTCCCGGAGGCGGTTGACGAGTGCCATCGTCGGGCGAGCGCTCCCCTTCGGCCGGCGGGGGATCAGCGGAACTCCGTTGCGCACCCGCGGCGACCGTCCCGGCTCGAGCGCCTTTCGCGCCAGCTCCGACAGGATTCGACCGGCCGTGGTCGAGCGATTGGCCGCGATCTCCTTAGCCGCCTGCAGCACGTCGTCGTCGATCTCGAGCGTCGTCCTCATGCGGGTATCATCACGCATCACGCATCAGATGTAAAGCGTGAAGAGGAGAGCGAGCCGCCTCAACGCCCCCGCATTTCGTAGACGAAGCCCATGCCGGGCGTCTTCTTCGCCTCGAGCTCGGCACGGAAGGCGCGGGCGGCGTCCACGTCCGGGAATTCGCCCACGACGACGCGGTACCAAACGCCCTTGTCCCCGAGATCCACCTCGACGGCGCGCGCGGGCGCCCCCAGCGCCGCGCCAAGCTTCCGGGCCTCCTTCGCCGCGCTCTCGCGGTCCTTCGTCGAGGAGAAGTGGATGACGTAAACGGCGGGCTTCCCGGCCCAGTCGGGCGTCAACAGGAGGGCCGCGCGGCCCTTCGGGACGGGGACGGACGCCTTCGCCGCCGGAGCCGCCGGCTTCGCGGCGGACGTGGGCGCGGGCGTCGGGATCGGCAGGGGCGCCGGCGTCGCGACGGGAACCTCCTCGGGCTTCTTGCTCGCGATCGGCGCGACACTCTTCACGATCTCGTTCTTGAAGACGTACTCGCGCACGGCCCACGCGAGAACCGCTGCGACCGCAAGGACGAGCGCGATGGCCACGAGCCAGCCTCTCCCGCCCGAACGAGGGGGTGGCGAGGGGAGAGGATCCGCCGCCTTGAAGTGGAATTCCTCCATCGCAGGCTGCGCGTTGTCCTCGAACAGCTCGCGCACGGGCGGCATCTCGGCAAGGGGGGCCGGAAGGGGGTCGGCGGGCACCTCCGAGGGCTCCGGCTCCCGGGGATGCACGAGCGGGATCGACGGGATCGCCGACCGGAACGGCACGTCCTCGGGCTGAATCGGCAGGTCATTCTCCCAGTTCAGATCCGAACGGGACGCCAGGTCCTGGAAGGGGTCGTCGGCGGTCGCCGGCTTCGCCGAAGGCGGCGGCGATCCCGGCGCTGCGCGCGCGGTGGTCGCCGGCCGGGCGGGAAAAACGGGCATGTGCGGCGGCGCGGGCTCCGAAACGGGGATCCCCGCCCCCTCCCGCTCGAGCTGGAGGCGTGCACGCCTCACGAGGACGTCCAGCGGTGCCGCCTCGAATCCCTGCTTCACCTTCGCCAGCTCCTCTGCGACCACGCTCCGCGCCGCCTTGAACAGCACGGCCGGATCCGCCGAAACGGACTTGGCGAGCTCGCGCACGACGTCCGTCACCGACGGAAGCATCCTCTTTTTGGACTCGGGGTCGCGCGGAAAACCGGTGTCGAGCGGGCTCATGCCGACAACGGCTCCCAGTCTCCTTCGGGCGCATCCAGCGCGATGGCGAGGCCGCCATTCGAGCCCGCGAAGACCGGATCGTCCACGGTGCGCACCCGGCCTCCGCCGATCTCGGCAAGCGACTTCTCGAGCGCGGCCGCGAAACCGGGTAGCTGCGAACCGCCGCCCGCGAGGACGATGTTGCGCTGCACCTTTTCCTGATATTCCGGCTCGACCTTCGAGAGGAGGTCGAGCATCGTCTCGGCGATGGGCCCGACGATGCTCTCGCAGGCCTTCTTCATCTCGGCCGTGATGTCGACGTCTGCCGGCTTCCCTTTCACGGGGAACCGCACGATGACGGGACCCGGCGGGCTCCCGACGAAGCTGTGCTTCTCTTTCCACTCGCGCACCATGTGGATCGAGAAACGGCCGTCGGGGCTCTTCGCCTTCACGAGCGTCATGAGCTGCTCGTCGATGGAGTCGCCCCCGTGCGTGAGCGTGCGCTGATCGTCTTCGGTCGGGTAGTGGCCATTCATGACGCAGAAGTCCGTGGTGCCCGCGCCGATGTCGATGACCATCGTGTGGAGCAGCGCGTCCATTCCGTACGCCACGGCGAACGGCTCGGACACGATGAGAAGGGCGTCCGCGATGCCCTTCACCGCCGCGCGCAGGTGCTGCCGCGAGACGCGCAGCGCCTCGGCCGGCACGCCGACGACGGCGTGCACGGACTGGCCCTCCTTCCGGCCGGCCAGGGAGATGAGGTGTTTCAGAAGCTCGTGCACGGCCTCCTCGTCCTTCGCGGAGCCCTGCTTGATGAGGCCGCGCTCGAGCGGCCGGTGCAGGTCGAGCATGGGCCGGTTCTCGAGCGCCTCGGCGCCGAAGAGGATCGACTTTTTCACGACCTTGCGGGCCACCATGTCGAGGGGCCAGCCCACGTAGCTCTCCACGACGTGATGCGCGCCGTTCGAGGCCGTGATGGCGCTCCGCGACGTGCCGAGGTCGGTCCCGACGTGGAGAACGTCTTTCTTCCCGCTCATGTCAACTCCGTCTGGAGGGCGGATGGTTCCGCGCCTCCGCGTACGCGAGGATTCCGTTCGAAAGGGCCTGTGCGATCTGCTGACGATACCCGGGATCCTCGAGATGACGCGCCTCTTCGTCGTTCGACACGGTCGAGACCTCCGCGAGGATGCCCGGCATCTCCGTGGCGATGAGGACGACGAACGGCGCGCTCCTCACGCCGCGGTCCTGGAGCCGGGGCACGACGGGCCGGAGCGAGGTCACGAGGCCGCCCTGCACGGACTCGGCGAACTTCCGGGACTCGCCCTGGCGCGCGTCGGCCATGACGCCCTCCAGAAGGCGGCGAAAGTCGGCCATCGTGTAGCCCGAGGAGCGGTTCTCGTCTCCCGCGAGCTGCTGGACGTGCGGATCCGTCGTGGTGCCGAGAAAATACGTCTCGACGCCACGCTTGTCCTTCACCGAGGGGAGCGAGTTCACGTGAATCGAGACGAAGAGGTCGGACTTCCTCGCGTTCGCGAAGACCACGCGGTCCTTCAGCGACAGGGTCGAATCCGCCTCGCGCGTGAGAGACACGGCGAGCTTCTGGGCGACGAGCAGGTCGCGGAGGCGGCGCGCCACGTCGAGCGTCACGTCTTTTTCCGCGACCCCGGAAGCCGTCGCGCCCGGGTCCGACCCGCCATGCCCCGGGTCGATGACGACGGAGCGCACTTCGAGCCGGAAGAGCGAGGGCTCGAGGCCGTTCGGCGCGTTGATGACCGTCGCCGACGCCGCGAGCGCCGCGGGCGGCGCCGAGACGACGAGAACGTCCGTACGCTCGCCGCGCCCCGTGGTCAGGGCATTGATGGAGAGGAACAGGGCCAGCGGCACGACGATGAAAACGGACGTCCGGAAGAGGGCGCGGCGCACGCGGTCCGAGCGCCGGAGGCCCTTGGGGAGCCGCCCCTCGATGACGTCCACGTTCTCGCGGATCGCATCCCTGAGGATTGACTGCCGGAGTCGCTTCTCGTTGGCCATGGAACTCCGAAAAAGAGTAGCACCTGCGGCCGCGTGAGAGCGTCCCGGAACGATCAGGGGCGAGGGGTCTTCCCCCGTCCGAGCCGCTCCCCCACCTTCACCGGCCCGAGGCCGCGCGCCGGATTCCACTCCGCGGCTCTCGGCCCACCGACGAGCAGAACGACCGTCGACCCGAGCTCGAAGGCGCCGAGATCGTCTCCCGGCGCGCACGCGAGGGAGGCGACCTCGAGGCGGCCGCGCCGCGGCAGTGCGCGCCCCGCGAGCCAGCGTGGGTCCACGACGGCGCCCCCCACGTGCGTCGCCGCAACCATGACCGCGGCCACGACAAGACCCTCGGCCTCCCGCGCGCCGCGCGCGATCCAGTAGGCGCGCCGGTTCCTCACGTAGAGCCGCGGCGTCGCGGCCGTGGAGGCAGCGTTGACAGGCCAGAGCTCCCCTTCCACGCGCCCGACCGCGACGCACGCTCCCGAGAGCGGGACGTGAATGCGGTGATAGTCCTTCGGGGCGAGATAGAGCGTCTCGTAACGCGCCCCGGCGAACTCCGCGGTGAGCGGGTCGTCGTCGAGAAGCTCGGCGAGACGGTACGGCAGGCCCTTGGCCTGGATGAGCGCTCCCTCCTCCACCCGTCCCTCGGCGATCACGACCCCATCGACCGGCGAATTGATCCCGCCCGCCACGGCGGGCGCCTGCGGCCTCAGGCCCGGCCTCAGCCGCCGCGTGAAGAAATCGAGAAACGACACGTAGGCGCCGGGTTCCTTCTCCGCTTCGTCGAGGTTCGCGCCGACGGCAGCCGCGAACCGGCCGACGAGCGGGCGGCGTAAACCCACGGGCAGGCGCATCCGGGCGAGCGCTCCGACCACGAGAGAGCCCGCCTTTTTGGGATAGAGACGAAGGAGGCGATGCATTCCCGCGCGCTCACGCCACCGGCGCGAGCTTCACCGGCCGGGCGTGCCAGACCTCGCGGACGTAGTCGCGAATCGACCGGTCCGAGCTGAAGCGGCCCATGCGCGCGACGTTGAGGATCGAGGCGCTCGTCCACCAGACGACGTCGCTCCAGGCTTTGGAGGCCCGCCCCTGACACTCCACGTACGCGCGGAAGTCGGTCAGGACGAGGAAGGGGTCCTCCTCCACCAGCGAACGGACGAAGGGCCGGAAGAGGTCCGGCTCTCCCGGCGCGAAGTGGCCGGACTCGATGAGCCCGAGGACGTCGGCCAGCTCGCGGTCCGACTCGACGAGGCCGCGCGGGTGGTAACCGCGGCTCGCCCGGTCCTCCACCTCGGCCGCGGTCAGCCCGAAGAGGAAGAAGTTTTCCTCGCCGACGGCCTCGCGGATCTCCACGTTCGCGCCATCGAGCGTACCGATCGTGAGCGCGCCGTTCATGGCGAATTTCATGTTCCCGGTGCCGGACGCCTCCTTGCCCGCGGTGGAAATCTGCTCGGAGAGATCGACCGCCGGGTAGATCCGCTGGGCGTTCTTCACGTTGAAGTCGGGAATGAAGACGACGGCGAGGAGGTCCTTCGCGACGGGGTGGCGCCCGATGGTCTCTCCGATGGCGGTGGCCAGGCGGATGATCAGCTTCGCCATCTGGTAGGAGGGCGCCGCCTTCCCCGCGAAGATGAAGGTGCGCGGCGCAATGCCCGCCACGTCGCCGCGGAGGATGCGCTGATAGAGCCAGACGATGTGCAGCAGGTTGAGCTGCTGCCGCTTGTATTCGTGAATGCGCTTGCATTGCGCGTCGAAGAGCGTGTGTGGGTCGATGGTACGGCCCATCGTGCCCTCGATCCACCCGGCCAGGCGCTCCTTGTTGGCCTGCTTCACGGCGCGCCAGCGCTCCCGGAACCCCGCGTCCGAGGCGAACTTTTCCAGCCCAACCAGGCGGTCGAGGTCCGTGAGCCAGCCGTCGCCGATCGCCTCGGTGATGAGCGACGACAGGCGCGGGTTCGACTGCCCGACGAACCGCCGCGGCGTGACGCCGTTCGTGACGTTCGTGAAGCGCTCGGGCCAGAGCTCGGCAAAGTCGGAGAGGACGGTCTCGCGCAGGAGCCGCGAGTGCAGCGCCGCGACGCCGTTCACCTTCTGGCTGGCGACGGTGGCGAGGTTCGCCATGCGGATGCTCTTCTCGCCCCGCTCGTCGATGAGGCTGAGGCGCGAGAGCCGCCCGTCGTCGCCGGGAAAGCGCTCCCGCGCGTCGTTCAGGAAGCGGTGGTTGATCTCGTAGACGATCTCGAGGTGCCGGGGGAGCAGCCGGCCGAAGAGCGGGAGGGGCCACGTCTCGAGCGCCTCGGGCAGCAGCGTGTGGTTCGTGTAGTTGAACGATCGCGACGTGATGAGCCACGCTTCGCCCCAGCCCAGGCCGTGCTCGTCCATCAGGAGCCGCATCAGCTCCGGAACCGCGAGCGCCGGGTGGGTGTCGTTGAGCTGGATCACGAACTTGTCGGCGAACCGGTCGATGGTGGTCCGCTGGAGCAGCAGGCGGATGCAGTCCTGCAGGGCGCAGGAGACGAAGAAGTACTCCTGCTCGAGGCGTAGCTCCTTCCCGGCCGCGCTGGCGTCGTTCGAGTAGAGGACCTTCGTGATGTTCTCGCTGCGGATCTTCTCGTCGACCGCGCGCCAGTACTCGCCGACCTGGAACGCGTCGAGGTCGAACTCCTCTGGCGCGACGGCCGCCCAGAGGCGGAGGAAGTTGGTCGTCACCGTGCCGTAGCCCACGACCGGTGTGTCGTAGGGAACGCCGAGCACGAGGCGGGCGGGCGTCCATTTCACGCGGGGGCGGCCGGCGGCGTCCACGGCGGTCTCGGTGCGTCCGCCAAAGCCGACGGGGTGCTCGATCTCGAACCGGCGAATCTCCCACGGGTTGCCGAACCGGAGCCAGCGGTCGGTGCGCTCCCGCTGCCAGCCGCCCTGGATCTCCTGGTCGAAGATGCCGAACTCGTAGCGGATGCCGTGGCCGATGGCCGGGAAGTCGAGCGTCGCCAGCGAGTCCATGAAGCACGCCGCGAGGCGCCCCAAGCCGCCGTTGCCGAGGCCGGGCTCCTCTTCGTGCTCGATCAGCTCGTCGAGGTTGAGTCCCAGCGACTCCATGGCCTGGCGCGCCGGACCCTCGATGCCGAGGTTGAAGAGGTTATTGCCGAGCTGCGGCCCCATCAGGTACTCGGCGGAGAGGTAGATGACCGTGCGGTGCTGCCCTTCGAGATAGGTGCGCGCGGAGCGGATCCACCGGTGCAGGATGCGGTCGCGCACCGCGCGGGCGAGCGCGAGGTAGTGATCGTTTCGCGTCGCGACGCCCGGGAACTTCGCGACTTCGAAGAAGAGCTTTTCGACGAACGACTTGCTGATCGCCGCGGCGTCGAGGCCGAGCACCACGTCGTCCGCGTTGATGTCCTTCGCCTGGCGGCTGGAGATCATGGCGAATGATCCCTCAGGCCTTCTTCTTGAACTCTTCGGTCGCCTCGACGAGCGCGCTCGAGATACCGGGCTCGTCCGCCGCGTGGCCCGCCGCGGGCACGACCACGAGCCGCGCCTCGGGCCAGGCCGCCGCGAGGTCCCACGCGGACTCCATCGGGCAGACGAGGTCGTAGCGGCCCTGCACGATGACGCCCGGCAGCGTGCGCAGGCGCCATGCGTCCTTCAGGAGCTGGTCGTCGCTCTCGAGGAATGTCCCGTTGATGAAGTAATGGGCCTCGATGCGCGCGAGCGCGATCTCGCGCTGGAGGTCCTCCTCGTCGGGAGCCTTCGTGTCGGCGACGAGGTGGCTCGCCGTTCCCTCGAAGGCGTTCCACGCGAGCGCGGCCGCCGTTCGCTCCTCCTCATCCTCCGACGTGAGCCGCCGGTGATACGCGCGCACGATGGACCCGCGCTCGCGCATCGACAGGGGCGCCACGAAGGCCTCCCACGCATCGGGCCAGATGCGGCGCACGCCGTCCGCGAAGCTCCACTCGATCTCCGACTTCCGGGCGAGGAAGATCCCACGGAGGATGAGGCCGGTGACGCGTTCGGGATGCTTCTCGGCATACGCCAGGCCCAGCGTCGAGCCCCACGAGCCTCCGAACACGAGCCACTTCTCGATCCCGAGGTGCTCGCGGATCTTCTCGGTGTCCGCCACGAGATCCCACGTCGTGTTCTCGCGCAGCTCGCCGAGCGGCGTCGATTTCCCGGCCCCGCGCTGGTCGAAGAGAATGACCCGCCAGAACGAGGGGTCGAAGAACCGGCGGTGGATCGGGGACACGCCGGCGCCCGGACCGCCGTGAAAAAAGATGACCGGCGGGCCGGACGGATTGCCCGCTTCCTCGACGTGCAGCTCGTGAAGGTCCGAAACGCGCAGCCGGAACGTGCGGGTCGGTTCGAGATCGGGGAAGAGAGGCGTCATGGGAGGAGTTTACCTACGCGGCCTCGCGCGCGAGACTCACGACCGGCTGGCCGGAGAGGTTGATGGCCGGGACGAGCGAGGAGGCAACGGCGACGAGGAGCGAGAGTCCGGCGACGACCGCGACCATCGCCGCGTCCGCCCTGAGAAGCGCGCCGATCCCCGCCCACTGCGTGTCGGTGATGGCCCTCTCGACGAGCCGCGCGAAGAGGTTCATGAACCCGACGGCGAGGACCGCCCCCGCCGCCCCGAAGAATGCGCCCTCGAGGACGAGGAGCCGGAGCACGGTCTGGCGCGAGAACCCGAGGATCCGGAGCAGTGCGGCGTGAACGCCGTCGCGAGGCCGATCCCGCCGAGAAGCGCCTGCACGTTTCCGAGCATCTCCATGAACAGGAGCTGCCACTGCTTCTCGCTCATCGCGCGGATCGGCACGGGCGCGTTCTCGAGGCGGCGCTCGATCTCGGCCGTCACCTTCGCGACGTCGGGCCGCGATTTCGCGAGTATCCAGTACATCCCGACCTGCCCCGCGTCGCCCGTCACGTTCTCGAAATACTTCCGGTGGACGTAGAGACCGTTGTCGAGCCTGTACGTCATGATTCCACGGACTGTCGTCTCGATGACGCCACCCGGGACGGGCGCCTTGAGGACGATGCGGTCGCCGATCTTCCAGCCGTGCTGCTTCGCGAGGATCGGCCCGATGACCGATCCGGTCGGGTCGGCCTTCCACGCGGCGACCTGGTCGGCCGGGATCTTCGCCTCCATGTAGACCTCGAGAAAGGCGTCCGCGAGGGCGGAGGAGAACGGAACCTGATTCTCGGGCCGGTTGTTCTGCCAGAAGGCAATGAGGAAGTCGAACGGGCAGACGCGCTGGACGCCGGGCACGTCCTCGAGCTTCGCGAGGTATGCCATCGGGAGCTTCTCGAACATGGACGTTTTCGCCATGACCATCGCGCGGCGGCCCATGTTCTCGGACCAGTCGTTCCGGAGCGCGCCGTTCACGAGGTAGAGGAACCCGACGAGCCCCGCGAAGAGCCCGATCGCGGTGACCGTGAGCGCGCTCCGGAGCGGACGGCTCGTGACGTGGCGGACGGCGAAGCGGACGGGGGTCACGCGGCCGGCTCGATCCTCAGTCTGGACCCGGGGATCGTCTCGATGAAGCGCGCCCCGAACGCGAGCGATGGCGTGTGGACCCCCGGCGGCACCTCACCCGCGAGGACGCGCTTCGCGATCGCGACCGACGTCTCGGCCGTCAGCGCGTATCCCTCCAGCGTTTCGAGCGTGCCGATCACGGAGCGTCCGTCCTTCGTGACGCGCCCCCACAGGAAAGAGCGCTCCCGCCCGCGGTCCTCCGCCGTCGGGCCCTTCACGTTCTTTTCGATGCGTTTCATGAGGAAGGTCTGCACGAACGGCAGGCCGAGGAGGGGCGCGAGCCGGCGCAGGCGGCGCGCGTTCGCGACCGCCGACTGCGGGACGGCCATGTAGACCTCGATGTCGGGGATCCCGGTCGAACGCCAGGCAGTCGAGAGGTCGCCCCACGGAATCGTCATCGCGAGGCGTGGCTCGGGCAGCGGAACCTCCATCGTCTTCCATGCCGACGGCACGCCCACGAGCTTCCCACCCGCGCGCACGAGCCCGCCCTTGTGGGCGTTTTCGACCATCGTCTTCATGGTCCCCGCGCTCAGCTTGAAACCGCGGAACGCGAGCGTCAGTGACGCCGCGCCGGGCAGCGCCTCGGAAAGCGCCTTCGCGAGGCAGTCCGACGGCACAACGTCGAACCCGGTCCCGGGCAGGACGGGGACTCCCGCCTTCTTCGCGTCCGCGTCGCGGGCGAAGGCGGCCTCGAATACCGCGACCTCGCCCGTGATGTCGAGATAGGCGGTCCTCGCGTGGAGGCAGGCCTCGAGCGCCGGGGCGCTCGTCCGCGAAAACGGCCCCGCGGCGAGGAGCAGCGCGGAAAACGGCTCGAGGAGGCGCGCCACGGTCCCGGGATCTTCGAGGCCGAAGCAGAGGCTCTTGAGACCGTGCGCCTTCGCGATCGGCTCGACGGTCTCCGCGCGGCGGCCCGCGAGGACGGGCCGGAGTCCCTCGCGCAGCGCCACCTCGAGGATGAGCTTCCCGGTGTAGCCGTTGGCGCCGTAAAGCAGCAAGCCCGACTTCCCGGTCATGAGGGCGCTCCTTCCGCCGCGCCGGGCGCGTTCCCCAGCCGCACGCCGCAGACGTTCGCGAGATCACGGCACGCGTCGACTTCGTCCTCGGCGCCGCGCGCCGCCTCGTCGGACAGGACGTACCGGAACGCGCCGTCGCCGGGAAAGACGATGCCCTTCTCGAGGACGCGCCGCGGCCCGCCCACGCCGAAGAGGCCGGAGTCCATCACGAGCCACATCCAGTCGGCCTCGCGGATGATGCCCGCATGGGCCAAGACGTCACCGAGGCGGAAAGCGGCCGCGAGACCCTGCGGCCCGGGAGCCTCTGAGAGGGTCTTAGAGAGCGCCGAGAAGCCCCGCGCGTCGAAGGCGCGGGCCGCTCCCGCGCCGTCCTCGAGGACGAGAAGCGCGGCGTTTTCCGGCACGAGCGCGTCTTCCAAGGCGGCCCCGAGGGCCTCCCAATCGCCGGGCCCGGGCGCCTTCAGGATGACGTCCACGCGGCTGTCGCGCCGCCACGAGGTCTCCGCGGCCGTGAGGCGGCCCCCCGCGATCTCGTGGACGCGCCACCCGGCCGTCGTATGGAAGAGCCCCTTGGCGCGCGCGATGCGGCCGCGCGTGAGGGCGCCGCCGCGGAGGCGCTCGAGGACCCCGAGGAGCCGCTCCACGTCGTAGACACGCTCCGGCGCATATGCGATCCCGCGGCCCACGTGCCCTTCTATGCCCAAGTCGCCCTCCACGGAATCCTCGTGGGCGTGCGCGCGGCGCGCCACGAGGAGCGTCCTGCCCGGTGGCGGCGCCGGTCTCTCGAGATCCCACACGACATCGGGGAGCGCGCCGTGCGACGCCCTGACGACGAGCAGTTTCGCGGGCACGAGGGCGCGCGCGAATTCCTCCGTGGCCCGGATCTCCGCCTCCGAGGCGAGATCGCACCGGTTCACGACGAGGATGTCGCCCGTGTCGACCTGGTCCCGGAAGAGCGCGCTCCCCTCGTACGCCCCCGCCGGATCCTGCTGCGGGTCGAGGATCGTGATGACGGGGCGCACGTCGAAGCGGTTCGCCCAGCGCGGGCCGCGCAAGAGGTCGACGAGCTCGGACGGCCTCGCGAGCCCGGTGGGCTCGAGGACAAAGCGCGTCGGCGCCACGAGGTCCGAGACCTCCTCGAGCGAGGCCTCGAGGTCGGCCATCGCCGTGCAGCACACGCAGCCGCCCGGCACCTCCCGGAGGATGCAGCTCGCGCAGTCCGACAGGAGCGCCCCATCCACGCCGAGCGTTCCGAATTCGTTCACGACGACCGCGATCCTTTCGCGATCGGCCCGGCGCGCGAGAAGGTCCTTCACCGCGGTCGTCTTCCCGGCGCCGAGAAAACCGGACAGGACGTGAAAGGGGACTTTCACCAAGGATCATCCTACCGCCGAAATTTTCGACACCATCCGGCCTTCCCTGCGTAAGATTCGCGCGATGTCGAGCAGCGCCGCCGTTTCCCGGAGCCCCAGGGCCCCAAAGCCGTCCCGCGTCCGGGTTCCCGAAAAATTCGCGGACGCCGAGAAGCTCTATGGAATCGAGAACTGGGGCAAGGGCTTCTTCTCCGTCTCGGACGACGGGAACCTCCTCGTCCACCCCACGCGCGAGAATCACCGCTTCGTGGATCTCAAGGGAGTCATCGACGACGTCGCCCTGCGCGGCATCTCGACGCCGGTCGTCGTGCGGTTCCCGCAGATCCTCGACGCCACCGTGAAGGAGCTCAACGAGGCCTTCCTGCGCGCGATCAAGGAGTACGAGTACGACGGGGTCTTCCGGGGCGTGTTCCCAATCAAGGTGAACCAGAAGAAAGTCGTCGTGCGCGAGATCATCCAGTCGGGCCGCAAGTACGGGTATGGCCTCGAGGCGGGCAGCAAGCCCGAGCTCCTCGCCGCGCTCTCGCAGGATCTCGGCCCGGACTGCCTCATCACGGCGAACGGGTACAAAGACGACGCCTTCATCAAGCTCGCGCTGAACGGGCTCCGGATGGGCAAGACGGTCGTCCTCATCCTCGAGAAGGTGTCCGAGCTCGAGCGCATCCTCGACGTCGCCAAGAAGCGCGGCGTGAAGCCCCTGATCGGGATGCGCAGCAAGCTGTACGCGCGCGGCTCGGGCAAGTGGGCGAAGTCGGGCGGCGAGGCCGCGAAGTTCGGCCTCACGACGACCGAGATGCTCGATGCCGTCGGGATCCTCCGCCACCGGAAGATGCTCGACAGCCTCGTCATGATCCACTTTCACATCGGCTCGCAGATCACCGACATCCGCAAGGTCAAGAACGCCATCAAGGAAGCGGGCCGCGTCTACGCCAAGCTGTACCGGTCGGGAGTCGAGGTGAAGTTCCTGAATCTCGGCGGCGGCCTCGGCGTGGACTACGACGGCAGCAAGACAGCCTTCGACTCGTCGATGAACTACACCGTCCAGGAGTACGCGAACGACATCGTCTACACGATCAAGTCGATCTGCGACGAGGAGAAGGTCCCCGTCCCGACGCTCGTCACGGAGTCGGGCCGCGCGATCACGGCGTACCACTCGGTGCTCGTGACGAACGTCCTCGACGTGGCCGACCGCATCGAGCAGGGCCGGACCGTGAAGCTCGACGGCGACGAGAACCACGTCGTGCGCGAGCTCTACGACGTGTGGCAGGGCGTCACGGCGAAGACCGTGCGCGAGAGCTACCATGACGCGCTGCAGTACAAGGAAGAGCTGTTCACCCTCTTCAATCTGGGCTATGTCTCGCTCGAGGACCGCAGCAAGGGCGAGATCCTCTACTGGAACATCTGCGGGCGCATCCGCCGCTATCTCCACACGCTCAAGGACATCCCCGAGGAGTTCGAGCAGCTCGAGGTCATGCTCGCCGACAAGTACGTCATGAACTTCTCGGTCTTTCAGTCGCTGCCCGACGTGTGGGCGATCGACCAGCTCTTTCCCATCCTGCCGATCCACCGCCTCAGGGAGAGGCCGGGCGAAGTGGGCACGCTCGCGGACATCACGTGCGATTCGGACGGCAAGATCGAGAAGTTCATCGACCTTCGCGACATCAAGGAAGCGCTTCCGCTCCACGAGTTCCGGAAGGGAACGCCGTACTACATCGGCTTCTGTCTCGTCGGGGCGTATCAGGACGTTCTCGGCGACCTCCACAACCTCTTCGGCGAGGCGCACGAGGTGCTCGCGAGCGTGGACGAAGAAGGCCGCACGCGCATCCAGGACGTGCTGCCGGGCGAGTCGTGCGAGCGCGTGCTGTCGTACATGAACTACGACCGCGACGAGATGCTCGACGGCATCTGGCGGCAGCTCCGGCGCGCCACCGAGCGCAAGAAGGTCAAGGAGCCCGAAGCGAAGGCCATCGCGAAGGATTTCGAGCAGGTTCTGTCGCAGTACACCTACCTCGAAGACTAGGGGCGGCCCGCTTCCGGCGGGACGGCCCCTCGCGCTAGTCTCCGCGCGTGGTCGAGTCCCTGACGACGCCCTATCTGCTCCTGGCAGCGCCCGAGATGCTGGACCCGAATTTCTCGAAGACCGTCGTGGTCATGGGCCATCACACACGCGAGGGCGCGTTGGGGTGGATCGTGAATCGCCTGCTCGGCGAGCCCGCCATCAAGCTCCTCGCGCCGCCCCTCGACACGGCCATTCACCCGGAGACCCCGCTCCGGGTCGGCGGGCCCGTTCTCACGAACGGGCTCGTCGCCCTCTTCTCGGACGCGGTGCAAGGCGTCGAGTCGATCGAGATGGCGCCGGGGCTCCGCGTGTCGGCGGCCGCCGAGATCCTCCCCAGACTCTTCACCGCTCCTCCGTCCGCGGGCACGCTCGGACTCCTCGTCATGGGTTATTCCGGCTGGGCGGCCGACCAGCTCGAGAGCGAGATGGAGGTGGGCTCCTGGCTCGTCCTCCCGTGGGAACCCGGGCTCGTCTTCACGAACGACGTCGACGGGCTCTGGGAACGCGCCCTCGCGCGCCTCGGCGTCGACCCGGCGTCCGTCTCCTCGTCCTCCACGGGCGTGAGCTGACGCACGCAGGACGCTTCTCTACACCATTCACGCCCGCTCCCAGACCTCCTCGACGACGACGTCCGGGTGGAGCGAACGCCTTACGGGGCAGGTCTTGCCCGCGTGGACGAGCTTCTGGAAGTCCGCGTCGCCGCAGGGCGACGAGATGCGGTAGCGCGCGACGAGCTTCGCGATGCGTCGCGGAGGCTCGGGCGTCATGTGCTTCTCGATCTCGAACGTCACGGAGGTCACGGGAATCCCGCTCCGCGTCGCGTAGAGGCTCAGCGTCGTCGCCGCGCACGCGGCGAGGGACGCGGCGCAGAGATCCGTGGGCGAGAAGCGGCTTCCGTCGCCGCCGTTGTCCTTCGGCGCGGTGGTCTCGAGAAGCGCTCCGGAAGGGCCATGGCGAAGTTCAGTGCCGGTTGAAGAGGTGAGCTTGCCGGTGATCGAAACACTCATGGCGGCAAGTCTAGTTCAGCGGCCGGCCCTGGCTCACGGGACGAACCCGGCCGTCTCCCGCGCGGGCCTCGAAAGGCGCGTCGCCGCGCCCGACGGATCGCCGTCCCGCCAGAAAGAAAGCTGATCGAGGCGATGCCGGGAGCCCGCGTGTCCCGAGACCCCGAACGGGACGACGAGGGTGGCCTCGTCCGGTGCGCCCCAGTCCACGATGAAACGCATGGACTGCCCGAACCCCGGGGACGCGACGCGCACCACGCCCGTCGCCCCCGCCTGCGGGAACGACGGCGGGTCGAAGAGCCAGGACAGGCCGGGTACGCGTCCGAGCGGGTGGCGGACAGCGAGCCGGTTGGCCTCGCCCCAGCTCCACCGAGACGCGTCCTTGCCGTTCTTCGCCTCGAGATCAGCGAGCGCGTCGTCCCACGCGCCTTTCACGAAGGCGGCCTTCGTGCCGAGACCGGCGCCGCGGAACGCCGCGTCGTCCGCCCGCGCGAGATCCAGGACGCGGTACTCCGCGAGGCCGAAGGCGGGAGCGACGCGCCACGCCTTGAGGGCCCGCTCTCCGAACTTCCGGCGAAACACGCGCGCGACGAGAAAGCGCGAGGAGGCCGCTTCGGCGCGTCCGTCCCAGCCGCGGAAGCGTCCGCTCCATTCCGGCGGAACAAGCGGCGCGAGAGCCTCCATCGTGGCGGCGAGAACGGGTGACACCGTGTCGAGCTGCACGGCCTCGACGGCCGCGCGATCGAGCTTCCGCCCCGTGCGCCCCGCCCCTTCGAGCAGCGTCGCGATCCGCCTTGCCCGCGCGGGCGAGGGCCAGTCGGTCCCGAGGACGTGGGGCCAGCTCGTGCCCGCGACGCGCTGGTTCGCGGTCGCGAGGAAACCCTCCCTGGAGTTCACGAGGCGCGGCATTTCGTCCTGGGGAACGAAACCGCGCCAGTCGTTCCGGGCGTCCGAGCCGTCATAGGGAATGCTGCCGTCCGTCCCGGGGCGGCGGATCGGTACGAGGCCCGTGGCCCGCCAGCCGATATTTCCCGCCGCGTCCGCCCAGACGACGTTCTGCCCGGGCGCGAGGAATCCGTCGAGGGCCCTCTCGACGCCCTCGGGGTCCCCGGCTCGCATCACGCTCGAAGACGGAAGCCTCAGATTCGCGGGGTCGAGCGCGACCCACTTCAGGGCGAGATTCCCCGTCACGAAAGGACCGTGCGACGTTCCGCGGACGACGAGCCGTTCCGCGGCGGCGCCACGGACCGAAATCGTCTCCTCGCGCTCGACGACCTTCTCCCACTCCGCGCCGCGCCTGGCCCGGCCGTCGACGATCGACTCGCGGTAGAGATCCTCGACGTCGGAGTAGAGGTTCGTGAACGCCCACGCGACGCGCTCATTCCGCCCGATCGTCACGCCGGGCAGGCCGGGGAGCGTGACCCCCTCGACGAGATGCCCGCCGATGACGAACCGCATCGGCAGCCAGACTCCCGGCGCGCTGATCCCGAGATGAGGATCGTTCGCGAGGATCGGCTTGCCGCTCTTCGTGAGGGCGCCGGAGACGGCCCAGCTGTTCGATCCCGGAACTTCGTCCGGATCGTCCGCCGCCCTGAAGCCGAGGGCCGAGAGAGGAGAAGAAAGCGGCGCCGCGTCGCCGAGGCCCGGCACCGGCGGCAGCTCGGGCTTCTCGGCATCGGGAATGAGGACGAGATCGTCGGCCGTGAATCCGGACGTGAGGAATCGCCGCACGGAGAACGGCCGCGAGAGGAGGCGCTCGGCGGCAATGTCCTTGCGCCACGTGGAGGACAGCTCCTCGCACATCATGAGGAGGACGCGCAGCGCGTCGGCGGGCGTGTACCTTCGCGGCGTCAACCGCAGGAGGGTGAACTCGAGCCCCCAGCGCCCCGCGTGCGTGTCGAGAAAGGCGTTGATGCCGTCGGTCAGAGCGGCCACGTCCGCGCGCTCGTCCGCCGGAAGAAGCGGGACGGCCGCCTCGGCGACGCGCGAGAAGCCGTAGATCCGGTGCAGCCGGTCCGAGGGAAGCGCGACGCGCCCGAAGATCTCGGCGAGCTCGCCTCCCGCGAGCCTTCGCTGCAGCTCCATCTGGAAGAGCCTTTCGCGCGCCGTCAGATACCCCTGGGCGCGATATGCGTCTCCGGCATCGGCCGCCGTGACCGTGGCAACGCCGCGGTCGTCGAACGCGACCGTCACCTTCGCGCGGAGTCCGGGGATCTTCGGAAACGAGAGGTCCGGGAGGTTCCGGGACACGAGAACGCCGAGCGTGGCACCGGCGAGCAGCACCGCGGCGACGGCCGCCGCCGCGATTCGCGCGAGCACGCGCTTCATGCGGCGACCGCGTCCGTCAACGGCTCGAGCAATTTACCGCCCCTGGTCTCAGCCCTTTTTCTTGGCGGGGGCCGGCTTCGCGAGAGGCTCGACCCACATCTCCTCGACGCGGCGCTGCCCGTTCTCGGACATGCCCCTGCGATAGCGCAGGCGTATCCCGCACTGCCGAACCGCCCAGGACGACATTCCCGGATCGGATGCGACGGGCGTTCCCTTGCCGTAGCGTTCGAGGATGCCTTCGTAGAGTTCCGAGGGCGGGTCGAGGAGGTAATGCAGCGCCACCACCTTCGCGTCGAGCGCGTCGGAGGCATAGGTCACGTCGACCGTCCACGGCCGTCCCTTGGGGGTGTGAAGGACCTTCAGGTCACGGACGACCGTCTTTTTAGACGGCTCGTGCAGCGCCATGCGTTCGAACGAAAATGTGCGGGTCTGCCCGATCTCGAGGCCGGCCATCCCGGGGCAGGGGGGAGGCGTGGGCTGCGCCGCGGCGGCACCGGTTGACGGAGCGGCCGCGCCGGCCTGGGGACCCGTCTCTTTCGTCTGAACCTGAATCTGCGCGAACGCCGGAAGAGCGGCGAGCCCCGCGAGAGAAAGGCTCGTGCAAAGGACAAAGAAAGCTTTCATCGAAACTCCTGAACGGGATGCCCGGCCGCGCCGGCACGGGTCTCTCCATGACGCGAGGAGCGTGCCAGACCCGTATATCTGCCAGTGTACCAGCCGGCTCCCTCAGGGGGCCGTCGCGAACTCGAGGAGGACCCGCCTCATCCGGTCGATCCCCTCGACGAAAAACGGCAGCGAAATGCGCTCGTTCGTGTGATGGATCGTCAAGGCATCATAGATGTTCACGGCGAAGGGAGACACGCCATAGACGCGGAGGCCGCGGGCGCGAATGGCGGCCGCCGACGTGTACTGACCGCTCAGGATGTAGGGCCCGACGGGCGCGCTCTCCGGGTCCAGACCGAACACGTTGGCAATCGCGCGATACGCGTTCCCCTCGGTGGGGCTCGACACGCAGTCCCTGGTCTCGAGGATGCTGCGGAAACCGAGGCCCCTGACATGGGCCCAGCCCTCGAGCTCGGTGCGGGCGGACGCGACCGGGCTTCCCGGCAGCAGCGTCCTCACGACGTGCAGGGAAAAGCCCTCGGCGGTCCGTTCGACCTTGCCCACATAAATGCTGTCCTTGAGGAGCGAACGGTAGACCTCGGGAACGAACTTCCAGAACTCCGCCTGAGGAACGAGCTTCTCGGCTCCGTCCATCATGTAGCGGCCCCAGACGTCCGACCGCGAGGGCGCGATGAACCGCAGGAATTCCCGCACGGCGGGGACCACGCGAACGGATTGCTCCTCATCCTTCGCCTTCAGGAATTCGCGAAACTCCTCGAGCGTCTTCGCCTCGGGCGCAAGGACGTCCACCGAGAGAACCGCCTTCTCCATGGTCTCGATGCCGAAGCGCTCGACGTGCTGGGTCTTGACCTCGTTGACTCCCCCCTCGTTGAAGACGTCCGTCACGCCCGCGAGGAGGTCCGGCCGGTGGTCGAAGAGCCAGCCCATGCCGAGGTCTTCCCGAAACGTCTCCTCTCCGGACTCGACGACGAAGACGATGTCGCGGAGGGGCACGAGGCCCGCACGCGTGAGCGAGGCCATCGCGAGGAGGTTTGCGATCGTCTGCCCCTTCATGTCGAGCGTCCCCCGGCCGAAGAGGTGATCGCGGTCGAGGCCGGTGCCGCGCGCGGCCGCAAACGGCGGCTTGGTCCACGCGCCGAGGTCCCCGGCGGGGACGACGTCCGCGTGGTTGAGGAGGGCGAGCGCTTCGTCCTCTCTGCGGCCCTTGATTCGCGCCACGAGGATCGGGCGCTCCGGGTCGGCGCCGGTGATCGTCGCGGGGATCCCCTCACACGCGAGGACCCGGGCGAGGAAGTCGATCGCGGGACGGGTGATTCCGGGCGGATTCGTCGTGTCGATGCGCACGTACTCCACGAGGAGTTTCACGGCCTCGGTCTCCATGGCCGCGTCCGCCTCGATGTCCATCCGGCGCACCGGCACGCCAGGCACCAGCCGCGACACGAGCGCCGGAACCCCCCAGAGCGCAAGCGCGGCGAAGATCGCCGCACCCCCGTAAAGGGCGAGGCGCCGTCTCCCGTTCGAGCCCAGCTTCATCCGTTCCCGGACGCGGGCCGGCGCCGCGGGACGAGCAGGACTACCGCGAGCGTGAGCGCCGTGAGAGCGGAGATCAACGCCCCGATCTTCACCCAGCGCGTGTCGGGCCGCAATCGCAAAGCGTGGCGCCCCGGCGGCACCGGAACGCCCGCGAACCCGAACGCGACCCGCGAGACTCCGGCCGGGCGGCCGTCGAGCGTGGCCTCTTCCGCGGCCTCCCGCAGCCGGTACAGCATGAGAAAGCCCGGACCCGGCCCCTCGACCTCGACGTCGAGAAAGAGTCCGGAAGGCCGGTCGTCGACCGCGAGGATCCGGCCCGCCGCGGGCGCGGGAGAAACCCCCGGGACGGCTTCGTCGACGTACGCGGTGTCGACGGGGAAGCCGTCCTCGAGGAGCCGCTTGAAGACCGCGCGCGCGTCGGCCGATGCGACGAGCCTCGTCGCGAACCGGTATGGCGGAACCGGATCCGCGATTCGCACGAGACGCGGCCGGTAACGCCCGTCCTCTCCCCGCTCGCTGCGGACGATCGCCGAAACGCCGACGCCCCGAATGAAGCGCAGGGCGAGCTGAGGCGTCTCCGGCACGGCGCGGGACAGGAGGCGCGTCCACTCGAACGTCTCGATGGAAAGCGACAGGTCGTAATCGACCTCGAACTGATAGCCGACGCCGAACAGCGACCCGTACGCGGGGAGCAGCGATTCCCACCCGACACGGCTCGCGCCCGCGAGGTCGCGCCCGTATGCGGGGACGGGCGCGTAGAGGTCCCTGAAGAAAAGGCGCGCCGGGGGCGCGCCGACCGGGACCGGGGGAAGCGGGGCCAGAAGCACCGGAGCGCGCGCGATCACGGACGCGTCCTCGACCGGCGAGAGGCGACGCGTGATTCCCTCGCGGTCGAGGAAGACCGCGAAAGCGAGGAGCGGCAGGGCGATTCGAAGGGTGCGAGGCGAGACGGCGTCCACCAGGCGCGCGAGCCCAAGCGCGGCGAGCCAGGCGAGGCCGAATCCCGCAAGAATCAGGTGCCTCTCGGGATAGCGGATCCAACCGAGAGGCGGTAGGACGCGCAGCGCGAAGCCGAAGACCGGCGTCGCGTCGCCGAGCGCGAGGAGGAGGCCCGAGAGCGCAAGCAGTGCTGCCGCGATCCGTCCCGTCCCTTTCCGGACGAGTCCCGCGAGGATGAGGACCCACGCGACCCGCCCCGGCGTCACGGAGGGAAGGTAGGGATAGTCCGGAACCCCCGGGGCCGACGCGGCGACCGTCCAGTCCGCGACGATCCCATCCGTCGCGAGGTCCGCGAGGCGAGTCAGCACGAACGGCTTCAGAGCCGCGGCTGCCGGGCCCATGCCGCCCCCGGGCGATCGGATGCTGCGCTCGGCCGTCGCCAGCACAGGAACCAGCGCGATCGCGCCGAGGCCGGCGGCAAGAAGCGCACTCGCCGCAAGGAGAGCGAGCGGGCGTGCTTCTTGCCGCCACGTCCCGCCCTCGCCACGCGCCGAGAAAAAGACAGCCACGGCAACGCACAACGCGAAGAACACGAATTCGGGCGGCGTCGCGATGAGGATAAGGGCTGCCGCGACGGCAAGCTTCGCGGCCTCGCGCTTCCCCCCCATCCTCACAGTATCGAAAGCGAAGGCGGCGAACCACGGAAGGATCGAGAGAGCTGAAAGAGCCGCCGGAAACGCGGCGAGCGACACCGTCGTTCCGCCGAGGGCGAAGACGAGGCCGGCAACGGCCGCCGGCCCGCGCGACAGGCCGAGGCGCCTTCCGAAGGCGGCGAATCCGGCGAGGGCCAGTCCGAGATGCAGGAGAATCCACGCCTTCATCGCGGCCCCGAGCGGCAGGGCCAGAAAGAGGACGTTCGCGGGGTCGAAGGGCGCCGCCGACGGAGCGCCGAGGAGCGGCGATCCGCCCCATCGGAAGCGATCCACCCACGGCAGTTCTCCGCGCGCGACCGCTTCGACGAGATGCGCCTTCAGCGGAAAGAAATAGAACAGGAGGTCCCGGCCCACCGGAACGCCGGCACCGAAAAAATCGCGAAACGGCAGGAGCACGAGAAGGAGCGCCCCGATGAGGGGAAGCGATTCGCGGAGACGTGCCTTCACGGGCGCACCCGCTGCCGCGCGAAAAGCGCAACGGCCAGGAGCGACGCAACAGAGAGAGCGCCCCCGGCAAAGAAGGCGGGGTTCTCGTACGCGAGCGCGATCTCGTGGTCTCCCCCCGGGACGTTCGCGGCCATCAGGTATCCATCCGAAGGGCGGATCGCGAGATCCGCTCCGTCCAATCGGGCATGCCAGTTCGGGTCGAACGTCCGCGCGACGGAGAGCACGGCCGCCGGGAGGCCGACCCGCACCCGGAGGCGGGCCCGGCCCGCCCGGCGCTCCTCCACCGCGACGGTCCCGGCGCCTCTCGGGAGAACCGAGAACTCCGCGCGCGTGTCTTCGACGCGCAAAATCCGGTCCGCCCCGAAGCGGCCGATCTCGACGACGCCCGGGGGATCGGGCGGCGCCGCCCCAGTCCTCACGACGGTCACCCCGAGCGTACGCAGGCGCGCGACTTTTTCCTCTCCCCAGCGGAGTCCGGCGAGCGCGCGGGCGAAGCGCACCGACGGCGCCGCCGTCATGCGGTCCACGTCGTTTTCCCCGGCGTAGCGGATCCCGAAGGCCACGCCCACTGCGGGGAGTAACCGGTCGAGTCCGCCGGCCTCGCGCGTTCGGCGCGCGACCGTCGACGCGTCGTCGGCGCCGTCGTCGTAGAAGCGCCCGGTCCCCGCCTGCGCACGCACGAGCGCAACCTCGGGCGTCTCGCGGCGGTAGAGGTCCGGCGGCCCGGCTGGGCACGTCCCGGCGACCCGCCGCGCCGCGTCGGCGAGAAAGAGAAGAGAAAGAATTGCTGCGAAGAAAGGCGCGGGCAGCCGGTTGCGCGCGACGAGCCACGCGAGTGCGGCAACGAGAGCAACAGTAAGACTTCCTAGAAGGAGGAGGGGGCGGAGAGCCGAAGCCACGGCCGCAGCAGAAGTGGGTCCGGCGCCCAGTCCGAGAGCCCATAGACCCTTTCTAAGAAAATCTTCAGCGCCGAGAGCCAGAACGAGAAGCGCGCCGCAAAGCACCGCCATGACCATCGCGGTCTTCAGCAGAAGCCTTCGCGCCCGCGCCCGCGCCTCGGTTTCGCCAAAGAAGACGCAGTCCACGCCGACCGCTGCCGCCGTCGCAAGCGCGAATGTCACGAGGAGCCACCACTTCTCCGGATACCGCAAGACCGGAAGGGCCGATGCCACGAACGAGGCGCCCGGCAGAAACCGCCCGAACGAGAGCACCGCGCCGCCGAGCGCGAGAAGCACCGCGGCTCGCCCGCGCCGGTCCCGCCAGGCAGACACCGCGAAGAGGAGGGGGATCAGCCCGAGCGCGAGATCCTCGAAGTAGGGACTCCCCGCATCGAACGTGCCCGCGCCCCAGTAGTACACCGTGTCGCCTTCCGGGTCGCCGGTGAGCCGCGGTTCGAGGAGCGTGAGGACGCGCGACGGCCGCACGGACCGGAAGAGGGCCCCGTGCTCGGGCCGCATCTCGATGCCCCGCACGGACCGGGAAAGCTCGAGGACCGCCGGACAGATCTGGACCGCCGCGAGGCCCGCGCCGAGGCCGAGGGCGAGAAGCGCGGCGGCCATCGCGCGCCCTCGCGCCTGCCCCGCGCCGAAGGCCGCGACCGCGAAGAACGCCGCCGCGCCCATCAGCGTGACGGCCGGTTCGCCGCCGAGCGCCGAGAGGCCGAAGGCGAGCGCCGCGAAGGCGCGCGCGCGACCGCGGGAGGCTGCGTCGGAAGAGGCGAGACGCGGCGCCTCGGCGAGCGCGAAGGCGAGCGGCAGGACGGCCGCGCACATCGTCGCGTAGACGGGAAGCGACTGGAACACGCCCGAAAAGAGCAGCACGAGTGTCCCCGCGGCGCACGCTTGGGGCGAGAGCCCGAGACGCCGCAGGGAAAGGAAGAAGACGGCGAGGATGAGGAAGATGCTCACGAAAGCGAGAGCCGTCGGCGAAAGCACGAGGAGGAGTGGCGAGAGCGGCCAGAACACGGCCGCGTTCGGGTCGGCCGCGAAGGGCCGTCCCGCCGACATCCACTCGTTCCAGACGGGCATTTCGCCCGACCCGAAGAGCCGCGCCAGGACGAGCCTCCACGGGACGAAGAAGAAGCCCGCGTCGCGCCGATACAGCGTGCCGCCGGTCAGGAACGGAGCGAAGCGGATCGCGGCGGCCGCGAAGACGGCGGCGAGGGCCCATGCGAAGGAACTCGCGCGGGGGCGAGGGGGCTCCTCCGGTGCGCGCGTCACGTCACTCAGGGCTTCCGCGCGAGCACCAGGAGCGACATCCCGAACGACGGCTCCGTGTTTTCCTCCGCCCGGAGGAGGGGCATGACCCATTTGAAGGCGCCGAGCTGCCTCCTCGGCAGCACGCGGCGTCTCAGAAGGCGCGAATTGAGCCACCAGCCCAGAACGCCGGGCCGATTCAGGTACCGGACCGATTCCACCGCGAAGCCCGCGCGCGCGACGAGCGTCGCGAGGGCCCCCTTTTCATAGCGGCGGTAGTGGCGGAGATTCTCGTCGAGCGTGCCGTAGAGCGCCGGCAGGGCGGGCACGAGCAGGGCGAGATGCCCTCCGGGCTGGAGAACACGCAGGAAGTCGGTGAGCGTGCCGGCGTCGTCCTCGATGTGCTCGAGCACGTTCAGGCAGACGATCGTGTCGATGCGCTCGCGCTCGAGGTCGGCGCGATCCTCCTCGGTGAGCGGAAACCGGAACGAGGCGACGCGCACGTTGCCCTGTTTCTCGAATCGGTTGAGGAGCTCCCGCACGTAGTGCGGCTCGATGTCCGACGCGACGACGCGTTCGCGGTCCGCGAAAAAGCGGGTCTGGTTTCCCACACCCGATCCAACCTCGAGAACGCGCGACCCGAGCCAGGCCTCGAATCGGTCGTGAAGCCAGCGGTTGTAGACCGACAGCTCGCCCATCCGGCGCAGCGTGATGGCCCCGACGTCGCTCTCGGGCGCCTCCCAGCGGAAGTACTTGAGGATCGTCCAGACCGCCTGAAACGCGTCCTTGAGGCCGATCTTCTTCCCTTCCTCATAGGTCCGCCCGTTGTACGAGATGGGAACCTCGTAGATCCGGACGCGCATGCGCGCCACCTTGCACGTGATCTCGGGCTCGACGCCGAAGCGCTGGGACCTGAGGTCCAGCCGGTCCACGACGCCGCGCGTCATGACCTTGTAACAGGTCTCCATGTCGGACAGGTTCAGGTCCGTGAACACGTTCGACATGAGCGTGAGCAGGCGGTTGCCCACCGTGTGCCAGAAGTAGAGGACGCGGTGCCCGTGCGGACTGCCGAGAAAACGGGATCCGTACACGACCTCGGCCTTGCCCGAGAGGATGGGCCCGAGGAGAACCGGGTATTCTTCGGGGTCGTACTCGAGATCGGCGTCCTGGACCACGACGAGGTCGCCCGTCGAGGCGCGCATGCCGGCCCAGACCGCCGCGCCCTTCCCCAGGTTGCGCGTCTGCAGGAGAACGCGCACGCCGTTCTTGCCGTCGAGCTCCCGGAGAATGTCGCGGGTGCCGTCCGTCGAGCCGTCGTCGACGATCACGATCTCGCGCTCGAGATCCCCGAGGTCCACCGCGAGGACCTGCGCGAGGATCTCGCGAATCGTCCGGCGCTCGTTGTACGCCGGCATCACGATCGACAGCTTCATCGTTTCTGCTCTTTCAGGTCGTAAAGAACGATCGAGTATCCCACGCGATCGACCGGCGTTCCCCGCGTTGCGACCGCCTGGCGGAGACGGCCGAAGCCCGCGGCGCCGGCGGGATCTCCGTGAAAGGCCGTCACCTCCGGGCCGCAGCACATCAGGAAGGAGGAGACCGCCCAGAGGCCCGGTCGGATCGGCGTGTCGGCGGGCGCGAACACGGTCGCCCTCGGCGTGTAGTACGGCACGTCGCCGCCGCCGAAATACGCGATCGTCGCGCGCTCCTCGTCCCCACGTTCCCGGAGCCGGCGCGCGAGACGCCCGAGGTCCTGTCCCCAGTCGAGATTCGAATCGTTGAGCCAGGCCGCGCCGTTCGCCGGGCCTCCGGCCGCCTCGTTGAAAAAGGAAAGCTCGTGGGGATGGACCCGGAGGGTCTCGCCGAGCTGCAGCGTGGCCCCGGCGAGGAGCACGGCCGCCGCCGCGCGCGCGGGGAGAGCCCGGAAGAGAACGAGGACGGCCGCCGCGAGAAGGAGCGGATACACCGGCAACATGTGCCGGATGCCGATGTTGTAGGACGTCGCCATGCCGGTCAGGAACAGATACGCGGGAGGGAGCACGAGCGTCAGGAGCACGAGGTCGGGCCGCACCCGTCGCAGGGCGCCCACGCCGCAGGCGACGACGAGAATCGCGAGAAACCCGAGCGAGCTCTTCACCGCGAACGCGACGACGAAGTATTCCCAGAATCCGTCCACGGAGAGCCTGCCGCGCAGGTAATTCACGCCGCCGCCCGTCCGGTTCTGGACGGCGATCCCGGCGAGCCCCGCCGCGTAGTGACCCGCCTCCTTCGACAGCCGCGAGATCGCGAGAACCCGGTCGATCGTCTCCGGAGGGGCCTGCCGCGAGACGAGGAAGATCCGCACGGCCTTCGCGGCCTCGGGCCCGCTCATGTGCCGCATCGCGACCGCGTAGCTTCCGAACAGCACGACGGCCGACGCCACGCCCGCGAGGAGAAGGCCGCGAAGCGCGAGAAGATCAGGCGGGCGGCCCGCGCGCGCGGCCTCACGGCGCTCCCGGAAAAGCCCGACGAGCGCGAGAATCGCGAGCATGGGGACGAGGAGGACGCACGAGAACTTCGCGGCGAGGCTCGCGCCCAGCGCCGCGCCCGCGGCTCCCCACAGGCCGAGGGAACGCCGCTCGAGGGCGCGCACGGCCAGCACGAGCGTGGCGAAGAAACCGAGAGACGCCGCGAGGTCCGTGTGCACCACGCCCGCGTGCGCCAGAAGGTTCGGTTCGAAGGCCAGGACGGCGGCGGTGAGGATTCCGGCGAGGTCACCCGCCCACGCCCGCACGGCCCACCCGGCTGAGACGACGAGGAGGAAGAAGAGCGCGGCGACCGGCGCGCGCGCGACGCCGAAGAGCCTCTCCGGCGCGAGCGGCGAGTGAAAGCTGAAGGGACGGGGTTGCTCGGCCACAGCCATGGAAAAAGGGACGTCCATCTTCGGCGCGCGCGCCCCGGCCGCCCGGATGGCGAAGCCCGACAGGAGCTTCACGAGGGGCGGGTGCTCGAGGTTCGCGTAGTACGTCCCCGAGATCGCATACTCCGCCGCCGCCAGCGTGTGGAACGGCTCGTCCATCGTCGGGCTGTCGAGGCGCGCGTGGTCGTAGACGAGAGCGACGCCGCACGCGGCCAGGAGGAGCACGGCGAAACGGAATCTCACGCGGCGAGCCTCGGGCACCGGGGGATTGTAGGGGGAGTGAGCCTCCGGCCCTGTTACGCTCGCGCCCGTGAGCGCGCGCTCCGGAGGCCTCTCGCGGGACGGGCGGTTCGTCCTCCTGGTGTTCCTCTCGGCCCTCGCGCTGCGCCTCGCGCCCTTCCCCGACGCCACGGCCCGGGGATGGCGGCTCCTGTCGCCGGACTGCTACGGCCACCTTCGGCGCACGGTCTCGGTCGCCCGCAACTTTCCGCACGTTCCGGTCCGCGATGCCTACCTCAACCATCCCGAAGGCGGCGTCTTCATCTGGCCGCCGGCGTTCGACTTTCTCGCGGGCGGCATTTCGCGCGCTCTCTACGGGCGCGCGGCGACGACGGAGCAGGTCGTGAGGGTCGCGGCAATCCTCCCGGCGCTCCTGGGCGCGCTCCACGTCCTCCCTCTCTTCGCGGTCGCCCGAAGGACCCTGGGCAGGCGCCGCGCACGGATCGCGACCGTCGCCTACGCCGCGATCCCGGCCGCCGTCCTCTGGGGAGGTTTCGGACACTTCGACCACCACGTGGCCGAGGCGCTCAACCTGCTCCTCGTCCTCGCGGCCGGCGCGTGGACCGTGGCCGCGCGCGGGCGCGTTCGATTCGCGCGCGCCGCCGTTTTCGGGGCCGCGATCGCCCTTGCCGTCCTCACGTGGCAGGGAGCCGTGTTCGTGGCCGGCCTCGCGTTTCTGTGGGCGGCGCTCGCGCTCGGCGAGGCCGCGGCCGTCGTCGGCCTCGTCGCGGCCGCGCTCGCCGCCCTCGCCACAGTGGCCGTCCTGCCCGCGGAGCCCGTCCCTTTCTCGTTCGTCTCTTTCGGTTGGTTCCAGCCGCTGCTTCTCGCGGGCGCCACCGTGCCCCTCCTCGCGCTGGCCGCGTGGCGCGCTCAGACCCTGCGAAGACGGGCTCTCTGGGGACTTTTCGCGGCCGCGGGCCTGGCCGTGGCCCTGCCGAACGCGCACCGCGTCCTCGCCGCCGTTTTCCACGGGGGCGCCTACGTCTTCAAGCAAGGCGCGGGCGAGAGCGCGAACGATTTCGCGGACGGCGGCTTCCTCTTCTATCCGCAGGAGTTCCTGCGCCTCGTCGCCGAGTGCCAGCCGCTCGTGCGCGGGTGGAGCTCATTCGAGCGCGCGGTGCGCGAGGTCTCGCCGGGCTTCCTCCTCGTGCCCCTGGCGGCGTTCCTCTGGGCGACGGCCGGCATCCTTCGGCCGCGGCGGCCGCGTGCCGCCGGCCGCCTTCTTCTTGCCCTCTTCGCCGCGACCGTCTTCGCCATGGCACTGTTCCAGCAGCGCAACGTCTACTACCTCGCCATCTTCGCCGCGCTCGCACTCGCTGAGGCGTGCGCGCGCGTCGCCCCGCGCGCGCGGGGTTTCCCGAGCGCCGCCCTTCCGTTCCTCCTCGCCGCGGGCCTCGTGATCGTGCCGGGCTGGCCCTATCTCCAGAGGGCCCGCGCGTTCGCGGACGGCCCCGGATACGACGTCCTCGACCTCTTCGCGAGGCTTCGCATCCTGGACCCGCCGGCGGTGGACCCGGCGGCCATCCCGCAGCAGGCTCCGGGAACGATTCCCGGCGTGATGCCGCCATGGTCCGCGGGGCACTTCGTGACGGCGCTCGCGGAGCGGCCGGCCGCGGCGGACCCGTTCGTCTACGGATGGCGCCGGCAGTGCCGGCTGTTCACGGCGACGGACGACGGCGAGGCGTTCGCGATTCTGACGGCCGCGAAGTGCCGGTATCTCGTCACGACGGACCTCACCCCCCTGCTGCCAGCCTACGCGGCCACCGCGGGCCGCGCGCCCGCGCCCACGCGCGCGATGTTCGTGCGACGGGTGCACGAGTCCGACGCCGCGCGGCCGCTTCCCTTCCTCGAGAGAGTCCTCGACTCGCGGACGGGCACGCGCCGCGCCGACGGAACATTCCAGCCGCGATTCCGCGTCTTTCGCGTGCTCGGCGCCGACGCACCCTAGAATCCGGAAATGCCGATCCAGGGGAAGCGTGTCGCGGTCGTGATGCCCGCCTACAACGCCGAAAAGACGCTGAACAAAACGTGGCACGAAATCCCGAAGGACTGGGTCGACGACATCATCCTCGTGGATGACGCCTCGAAGGACCACACCGTCGAGGTCGCGCGCGCGCTCCCGGGAGTCCACGTCGTGACGCATGCGAAAAATCGCGGCTACGGCGGCAACCAGAAGACCTGTTACGCGACGGCGCTCGCGCGCGGCGCCGACATCTGCGTCATGGTGCACCCGGACCACCAGTACGACGCGACCGTCCTGCCCGACCTTATCGGCCCGATCGCGCGCGGCGAGGAAGACGCGATGTTCGGCAGCCGCATGCTCGGCGGGCGCCCGCTCGAGGGCGGCATGCCGAAGTGGAAGTACCTCGCGAACCTCTTTCTCACCGCCGTCGAGAACGCCACGTTCTATCTCTACCTGACCGAGTACCACTCGGGTCTGCGCGCGTATTCGCGTCGCTATCTCGAGAGCGTCAACCTCGAGGCCTTTTCGGACGACTTCGTCTTCGACACCGAGATCATCGCCGCGGGCATGTGGAAGAACATGCGCATCCGCGAGGTCCCGATCGTGACGCGCTACTTCGACGAGGCCTCCCAGATCGACTTCGTCAGCTCGTGCGTCTACGGGCTCTCGATCCTCGGGGTGATGGCCCGCTTCAAGGCGCGGAAGTGGGGATGGCGGGACGACCCGATCTTCCGGTGAGCGAGCGGCGCGCGCCCTTCGCTCGGACCCTTCTCACCCCGGCGGCGCTCGCCGCGGCTCTTCTCGTCGCCTCGGTGGCTTTCACCCACGCGGATCTCCTCTCGGGCCGGACGACTCCCGCCTACCGCGACATCGCGACGACACAGCGGCCGGCACGCGCGCTCGCCGCCCGCCTCGGGGCGGCACGCCTCGACCCCTTCGCCTCGTTCGGACAGACCTATCGGGGAAACCCGAATCTCGTCCTCGCCTATCCCTTCCCCGCGAATCCCCGCTTCCTCGGCCTCCATTTGCTCCTCCACCTCGGTCTCGGCCTCTTGGGAGCCTTTCTCTTCCTCCGCACCGAGGTGAGGTCCCGGGAGGCCGCGCTCACCGGAGCGTTCGCCTTCGGCCTTTCGGGCTACGTCCTGTCCTCGGCCGCGTTCCTGAACGCCACGACGACGATCGCGTGGATGCCCTGGACCCTCCTTGCCGTCCAGCGCGCGCGGACGGCGGCGACCCGTGCCGATCTCCTCCGCGCCGGAGGACTCGCCCTCGTCGCGTGCTCCCTTCTCGTGCTCGGAGGCGAGCCGGCTCTCGCGGCACTCGCGATCCTCCTGGCCTTCGCGCTCGCGGCCCGCGGGCCGGCCCGGGCGCGTCACGGCGGACTCCTGGCCCTTTTCGGCGGAGGCCTCGGGGCGGCACTCGTCGTCTCCCCGTGGCTTCTCGAAGTCGCCCGCGCCTCCGCCTTCGCGGCGCGGCGTTCGCGCGGGTTTTCCTGGAACGAGTTCGCCGCCGTTGGCTTCCATCCCCTGCGCTTCCTCGAGACGCCGTTCCCGCTCGTCTTCGGAGATCCCACCCGCCTCGTGTCCGGAGCGTTCTGGGGATTCGCCGTGACGCAGGGCAATCCGCCCTATCACGCCTCGCTCTCCTTCGGCGTCGTCCCTCTCGCTCTCGCCCTCGTGTTCGTGTGCTCGGCGCGCCGCAACGAAGGGCGCTTCTGGATCGGCGTCGCACTGGCGGCGCTCGCGGCGTCGCTCACGCCGTGGCTCCCGGGCGCGCGCGCCCTCTACGAAGCCGTGCCGGCCGTCCACGTCCTCCGCTACCCGGTGAAAGCGCTCCTCCCGTTCACGCTCGCGCTCTCGGTCCTGGCGGCGCTCGGCGTCGACCGGCTTCTCGTGGAGGGCGCCCTCCCGCGTTTCCGGCGCCGCACCGCCGGCTTTCTCTTCGCGCTCGGCGGCCTCCTGGCCGCGCTCGCGATCCTGGGGCGGCTCTTTCCGGGCCGCGTCCGGGACCTGCTCCTCTCGGGCTGGGACCCCGCCTGGCTGTCGGACCCCCGTGTCGTCCTCGCCCCCATCGTGCAGCGTCTCCCCGGTCAGGCGGCTCTCGCCGCCGCGGGGCTGATCGTCCTCGCGCTGCTTCTCCTGCGCGGGATCGGCGATCCCCGCGGGGCACTCTTCCTGTTCGGCGCGACCGCGCTTTCGCTCCTCGCCGGAGCTCCGCGGACGATCCCGCGCGTCCCGTCCGCCCTCTACGAGGCCCCTTCGCCGCTCGTGGCCCGCGCGGCCGCGCTCGGCGGGCGCGTCTTCGAGCGCGCGTCTAAGGACTTCGACGCGGTGCGCCGCGGTCTCGCGGGACGCGCCTCAGGCGACGATCTCCTCGATCTCGTCTCCGCGCAGGCGCGACAGGGCTGGGCGCTCGCGGGCGCTCCTCACGGCCTCGCCTACGCCTGGGATCCCGACCCGGACGGAAGCTACACGATCCTCACGCGCTACGTTCACGACCTTCTCCGCCAGAGAAGCTGGGAGCGGCGCGTGAAATGGCTGCGCGCGGGGGCGGTGCGCTCCGTCATCGCCTCGGACGTGCCGGCGGACACGCCGGGCCTCGCGCCCGTCTTCGTGGAAGCGTCCGCCGGCGTGCCCGTGACCCTCTGGCGCCTGACCGCACCGCTGCCCGGCGTGAGGCGTTCGAGCCGCGTCGTGGCTTCTGGCTCGATCAGCGAGACGGTGACGGCCTTCGAACGCGACGACTTCGAGCCGGCCACCGACGTCGTCGTTTACGGTCGGGAGGCCGCCGCCCTCGCGTCGGGCGACCGCGATTCCTTCGCCGAGGCCCGCGTGACGGAGGAATTCCCGGACCGCCTCGTCATCGAAACGTCCGGGGCGCGCCCCGCCGTCCTCCACGTCGACCGCAGCTTCACGCCCCGCGTCGTCGCGCACGTGAATGGCAGCCCGGTCACCCCGCTCGTCGCCGACATCCACCTCATCGGCGTCCCCGTTCCGGCAGGCCTCTCGCGAGTCGTCGTCGACCTCGCGCCCTGACGGAGCCCGCTCAGGGCGCGACGCCGGTGGCGACGGGCGTGGCGCGGCCGGGGAGCGTCGTGAAAGAGAGACGTTTGACGGGAATTACGATTTGCTCCCGTGCGCTGCGTGCAGGCGTTTGCGCGGGGAGTAGCGTTCTGCAAAGTTCTTCGAAGGTGAGGAAGGCAACGCCGTCGCTCTTCCATCCGCGCAGCTGTTCCGCGAACCAGTCGTGGAAGGAGACGGCGCCTTCGATCTCGGTATGGATCGAGTGGACGTGAAGGGGAGGCGCCGCGCCGGCCGACCGATCCGCACCGCCCTCTCGCACCTTCATTCGAAGAAATTCGCAGATCCTCTCCCGCTGCGAGCCAGCCCCCGGCAACGAGACGGCGAGCAGCTCATCCAGCGTGGGCAGGGTCGACGGAATCTCGAGCACCTTCGACGGCATGCCGTCCGCCCGGATCGGAAAGAACGGCCCTCCCCCGCGCGTGTCCGAGGTCGCGACGATGCCGTGCGCCTCCTGCACCTCCGCCGAGAGCGCCGTCGCCGTCCAGCCTGGCGCCGCCTGAAACGCCGCGGGTCTTCCGAAGATTTCCCGGAAACGGGCATGCTCTTTCGCGACGACGTCCTCGATCCGGCCCCGCGACATCGCCGGCAGGTGGTCGTGCCAGTCGATGTGGTCCCACGCGTGGATGCCGACCGAGTGCCCCGCGGCCGCCGCCTCGCGCATTCGCGCGACGGTCTCGCTCCGGCCGCCGATGTCGGGCGCGGGGAGGAGCGTCCCGTAGAGCATCGTGCGAAAACCGTACGACGCCGCGGGACTGGCGGAGAGGACTTTCTTCACGAAGCCCTTTCGGAAGACGCGCTTGATCGCCTTGCCGCTCGTGTCGGGCCCGAGCGAGAAGAAGAACGTGGCCCGGAGGCCATGCTTCCCGAAGAGATCGATGAGCCGCGGGACGCCCTCGAGCGTCCCGCGGTACGTGTCGACGTCGACCTTGAGGGCGAGGCTCTTCAAACTTCGGGAGGCTTGCGGCCTTTGAGATAGAAGTCGAGCGTCTTTCGGAGGCCCGCCTCAAAGTCCGTCTTCGGCGTCCACCCGAGGAGTCTCTTCGCCTTCGCGACGGAGGGAACGCGCCTCGTGATGTCCTGATAGCCCTCGCCGTAGTAGTCCTTCGACGTGACCTTCACGATCTTCGTCTTTTTCGCGGCGGCCTCGAACTTCGGATACGTTCCGACCGCGTCGATGAGGGCGTGCGCGAGCTCCTCGATGGACAGGTCGGCGCCGGGGTTTCCGAGATTGAAGATCTCGCCGTCGGCCCGGCCCTTCGGGTTCTCGAGGATCGTCATGAGGCCGTCGATGCCATCCTCGATGTAGGTGAAGCACCGGCGTTGCGCGCCGCCGTCCACGAGCTTGATGGGCACGCCGTAGAGGATGTTGTGCAGGAACTGCGTGAGGACGCGGCTGGACCCTTCCTTCGGCGCGTCCACGTTGTCGAGGTGCGGCCCGTACCAGTTGAAAGGCCGGAAGAGCGTGTACTTCAGGCCCTGTGCGGTGCCCATCGCCGCGATCACCCGGTCGAGGAGCTGTTTGGAGGCGGAATAGATCCAGCGTGGTTTCGCGATGGGGCCGTAGACCAGCGTCGACCGGTCTTCGTCGAACTCCTTGTCGGGACACATGCCGTAGACCTCGGAGGTGGACGGGAAGACGACACGCTTGCCGTATTTCGCGGCCATCTTGATGATGCGAAGGTTCTCCTCGAAGTCCAGCTCGAACACGGAGAGCGGGTTCTTCACGTACGCCGCGGGAGTCGCGATCGCCACGAGCGGCAGCACGACGTCGGCTTTTTTCACGTGGTACTCGATCCACTCGCGATTGATCGAGATGTCGCCCTCGAGGAACCGGAAGCGCTTCTCGGACAGGAACTCCTCGATGCGGTCGCTGCCGACGTCGAGGCCGAAGACCTCCCAGTCGGTGCCCGTCAGGATCCGCCGGGTGAGGGCGTTTCCGATGAAGCCGTTGACGCCGAGGATCAGAACTCGCATGCGTCTCCCTTCCCTAGGTTCGATCCGATCGAGTCTACGCGACCGGATGGATGCCCGACGGGCGGACGAGCCAGTCGCGAAAACTGGCGGCGTCGAGATCGTTTCCGCCCTCGGGACGCGCCGCCAGGATCTCGAGCGTGTGGTCGTCGCCCGCGAATACGATCACGGAGCGCTCCGTCAGCTCGACCTTTCCCGGGAACACGTCATGTCCGCCGTATGGCGAGAGGCGGGTCTTCCAGATCGTGACCTCCTTTCCGAAGACGTCCGTAAAGGCGCCCGGCCACGGCTTCGCGACGGCGCGCACGAGGTCGTGGATCTCCTTCGCGGGGTGCGACCAGTCGATGACGCCGTCTTCGGCCTTGCGGCCGCCGAAGTACGAGCCCTTCGAGAGATCGAGCGGGATGCGCGGCGCGTCGCCCGCCTTGAGCCGCGGAAGAGCCCGCGCGAGCACCACGGCCGCCACGTCCGACACGCGGCGCGAAACGGTGAGCGCATCGTCCTCGGGACCGATCGGGACCCGTTCCTGGTCCACGAGGTCGCCGGCGTCGGGCTTCTCGGTCATGTAATGCAGCGACGCGCCCGTCTCGGTCGCGCCCTTCAGGATCGCCCAGTTCACAGGCGAGCGGCCCCGGAAGAGGGGCAGGAGCGAGCCGTGCATGTTCAGGGCTCCGCGCCGCGCGAGCGACAGGATACGTCCCGGAATCATCTTCCGGAAGTAGAACGAGAAGAGGAAGTCGGGCTGGACGGCGCGGATGCGCTCTTCGTCGGCGGGCTCGCCCATGTCGACGACGCGCCGCGGCTCGATGCCGTGCTCGCACGCGAGCTCGGCCACGGAATCGAACCAGCGCTCTTCGCCCGGCGCGTCGTCGTGCGTGTAGACGAGGCGCACGCTCTCGCCGGCATCGAAGAGCGTCTTCAGGCACTTGTAGCCGACGTCGGAGTAAGCGCAAACGACGATTCCGCCCATCAGGCCCCCCACACTTTCCGGATGAGAAAGCGCGGCCGCCCGCGCACCTGCTGGTAGATGCGGCCGACGTACTCGCCGACGATCCCGATGCCGGCCATCAGGACCCCCATCACGACGAAAGCCAGCGCGAAAAGCGTGAAGACGCCGTCCACCTCCACGCCGACGACGAGCCGGCGCGCGAGGAGGAAAACGCCAAAACCGACACCGGAAAGGGCCGTCACGAAACCGAAGAGGGAGAACATCTGCAAGGGGACGACGGAAAAGCCGGTCATGAGGTCGAAGTTGAGCCGCACGAGCTTGTAGAGAGAATACTTCGATTCCCCCGCCGTGCGTTCGGCGTGCGCCACCGGGATCTCGATCGGCTTGCGGGCGTATTGCTGCGCGAGCGCCGGGATGAACGTGGCCGCCTCGTCCGAGGCCGACATGGCGTCCACGACGTCGCGGTGATAGCCGCGCAGCATGCAGCCGTAGTCGTTCAGGCGCATGCCGGTGATCGCCGCGGTCGTGCGATTCACGAGACGCGACGCGGCGCGCCGGAAGAACGTGTCCTGCCGGTTCTGCCGGATCGTCCCGACCACGTCGTACCCGTCATCCATCGCCGCGACGAGCTTCGGAATTTCCTCGGGAGGATTCTGGAGATCGGCATCGAGCGTGATCACATATTCGCCGTCCGTCGCCGTGAGGCCCGCGAGGATCGCCATGTGCTGTCCGGCGTTGCGCACGAGCTCGACGACCTTGACGACGCCGGGATTCTCCCGGACGGCCGCCTTGAGAATCTCGAGCGAGCGGTCGCGCGAGCCATCGTCCGCGAAGACGATCTCGTACGGCCGGCCGAGGCCGACGAGGGCGGGCAGGAGGCGCGGGAGAAGGAGCGGGAGGTTCGCCTCCTCGTTGAAGACGGGGACCACCACGGACACCTTCCGCGGCACCGCGGCCCGCTCATCGCTCCGGTTCACGAGCGCGATTCTAGCGGGTGGAACCGGGCGACCGGCGTCCGTCCCCGCGCGCTAGCTCGCCGAGCCCTCCGCGGATCGCCGGCTGGTTCGGGTTCACGGCCAGCGAGCGGTTGAAGTAATCGCGTGCACCGGCGACGTCGCCGAGACACCAGGAGGTGAGCCCCATCAGGTTCAACGCCTCCGTGTCGCGGGGATTCCGCGCCGTCAGGTCCCGGAAGATCGTCTGCGAGGCGGCGCACTCCTTCGCCTCGAAGAGGGCCTTGCCCAGCGACGCGCGGTACCTGAGGCTCTCCGGGAAGGCGTCCACCGCCTTGCGCAGGAACTTCACGAGCTGCAGACGCGATTTCGGATCCTTCTCGCTGCGCTCCGTGTAGGACGCCACGCGGCGGTACACCGCGGCCTCCGGGTCGTGATAGCCGTTCCGTACGGCGGCCAGGAGGGTGTCGTCCGACTCGTCCCACTGGTTGAGGATCTGGAGCGCGACCGAGTAGTTGAAGAGCGCCGTCGGCGCCTTCGGGTTGACCTCCAGCGCCTTGCGGTACCACGGAAGCGCTTCCTTGGCCTGGCCGCGGGCCCGGAGGAACGTCGCGATGTTCTGGAAGGTGCCCGCCGTCTCCGTGCCGGCGCGCTCGGGCGGGCGCGCGTCCACCGCGGCCGCCTCGGCTCCCGTGAGGTAGCCGAGAGAGATCAGCTTCTTCGTGAACTCCTCGCTCGCCTTCCTGTCGGCCTCGCTCGAGGCGCGAGCGGCGAGGCGCTCGACCTTGAAAGTCTTCGTCCACGAGACGGCCGGCGGTGCGGCGGGAAGCCGGCTCCCGGACACGGGCCGGCCCTCGAAGGCCGGGTCGCCTGGGAGCCCCAGGAGTCGGCAGAGCGTGGGCGTCACGTCGAAGACTCCCGCCTTCCCGCGCGCGGCCGCCGCCGGGAAGCCCGGCCCGACCGCCGCGAGGATCCCAGGCGACTCGTGCCACAGGTACGCCGTGTCGAACTGGATGGACGAGTAGAAAGTCGGCCGGTCGGCCCACTTGAAGCCGTGGTCCGACATGAGAACGAGATTCGCACCGGCCTTCTCGGCGCGCTTGAGGAACTCGCCCAGAATCCGGTCGGCCTCCTGGAAGTAAGCGGCGACCCCTCCCTCGTATTTCCGGAAGTCCTCCTCGGAGATGTTCGGGAGCCTCGGCGGGTAGAACCGCGCGAGGAGGTGCCCGATCTCGTCGGTCCCCTCGAAGTAGACCATCAGGAGATCGGGCTTCTCGCGGTCGTAGAGCTCGAGCGCCGTCCGCGCGTAGACCCGCGTCGAGCCCACGATCTTCTGATAGCCGGTGATCGGGTCGGCGAGGTCCTTCTTCGCGGCGACTGCGGCGTCGAACTCCGTCTTCGTGACGCGGAGCGCCTGTGAGACTTCGTCGAAGCCGGGCGTCCCTTCGCGGCGTCCGACGAGGCGGACCCCCTCGGCGAGACCCTCGGGCCAGGTCAGCGCCGGAGAGCCGCTCAGAACCTCGGCCGGAAAGAGGACGGGCGAGGCGCGATCCGACACGAAGAAGCCGTTGACCTTCTCGGCGGGCCACGTCGCCCACCAGCCCACGACGCCGACCTTCAGCCCCTTCGCGCTCGCGACGTTCCAGATGGCGGGGACCTTCCGCGACCAGCCCGAGATCGGAAGCCGCGCCCGCGTCTTCGGGTCGAGCTCCTGGAAGTCCGCGACGCCGTGGTCGACGGGCGACCGTCCCGTCGCCAGCGTCGTCCAGATGAGCGGCGAGATCATCGGGTTGAAGGTCTCGAGGTTCCAGATTCGCCCGCGCGCGACGAGCCCCGAGAGATTCGGCAGGAGGCCGCGTTTCATGAGCGGATCGAGGAGCTTCCAGTCGGCCCCGTCCCAGCCGACGACGAAAAGCGGAGCCGGGCGGGCCGGCTTTGTACCACCTTTCACAGGCGCGGACGTCGCCGGAAGGGGGGCGAGGAGGAGGGCCGCGATCAGTGCGACCGGCAGGCGCGTGGGCTTCGACATGAGAAAAAAGGGGAGGCCCGAAGGCCTCCCCCGCATGATACCGGTATCGGAACCGATTAGAACGAGAGCCGGGCTCCGAGGCGGACGGTCCGGGGATTCTGCCACTGGGTGGCGAGCATGTAGTTCGGGTCGGTGGCGCAGGCCTTGTTCGCGTACGAGGCGTTCTGCGCCGTGCATCCGGGCTGCCCGATCTGATGGGCTGGGTTGTTGCTGGCCGCGTTCAGTTGGTTGAAGACGCCGTGGACATTGGTCACCCCCTGCCGGTTAAAGAGGTTGAAGACGTCGAGGACCGGGGAGACCGTGACCGGACCAAGGCGCAGACCGTAGTCGAGGTGCAGGTTCGCCTCCCAGATCGACGGCATGTTGCCGTCGAAGCCACGGTCCGGGGTCAGGTATCGCTCGGTGTAGTAGCCGGCGCGGGCATAACCCGAGATCGCGAACGGCGCGCCCGTCATGAAGTTGAACGTGCCGCCCGCATTCAGTCCGAAGGGGAAGCTGTACATCCCGGAGATCTTGACGACGTGCCGGTGATCCAGCGAAAGCGGGCCGTAAGAGTTCGGGACCATGTCGACGTAGTCGAAGTTCGCGTTGATGTTCGGGTCCTGCTGGCCGTTGTTCTGCTGCTCGTTGCCGTCGAAGTTCCCCACCAGCTTGGAGTAGACATAGCTGGCCAGGACGTAGAACTGGTCGGAGAACCGGTGGTTGAGATCCAACTCGACGCCGCGGTAGATGCGGCTGGCGTGCATCGACTGGCAGTTTCCCGTCAGCGTGCCGTCGGCCGCCACGCAGGCCGGGTTGGTCGGGTCGGGGAAGAAGTCCACCCCGGTGCCGCTGGCGCCCAGGTTCGTGAGGGCGCAGGTCGTGAGCGCGCCGGCCGGGACGTAGCTCGACAGGTTCACGCGCGGGTCCTGCAGGTCGCAGCGGTCGTCGATCGCGCGCCCCAGCCCCTTATAGATCCCCTTGACGCCTATGGACCAGTTCTTGAAGACCTCGTACTCCACGCCCAAGACGAGCTCGTCCAGATAAGAGCCCTTGAGCCCAGACATGGACAGCTCGCCTCCCTGGATGTAGGCGTACGAAGCCAGGTTCGGGTCGCTCACCGGGTCGCGCTTGCTCTGCGAGTAGTTGTAGGAGAACGTCGCGTACTCGTTACCCAGCGCACGGGTCTGGACGTCCTGCGGGATGACCGTGTAGTACCGGCCGTAGCTCCCGTAGACCTTCGACTTGCCGTTGTTCGCCGCATCCCACACGACGCCGATGCGCGGCGACCACTCGTTCGTCAGCTTGATGAGGTCGTTGCCCTCGGCGTCCTTCAGGTTCTGGTTGTCGTAGCGGAGTCCGGCATTGACCGTCAGGTTATGCAGGACTTTCCACGAGTCCTGCGCGAAGAACCCGGTATTCTGGGTGGAGGGATTGTTCTGGACTCCGTTCAAGGCGATTGAGTAGCCCAGGCACGACTGGATGTTCGGCACCAGCGGGTTGTTCGCCCCCGGCTGCCCGAGGTTGCCCGTCTGGCCCTTGGTGTTCGCGAGGCAGTTGAGCGGAACCTGAGCGTAATAGCGGTCGCCTGAGTATTGGTAGGCCCCGCTCGCGCTCAGGAAGTTCGTCTTCCGGTCCGCACCACCATTGAACTCGGTGAACGTCGAGGGCAGGGTCTCGTACTCGAGACCCACCTTCACGTCGTGCGAGCCGAAGAAGCCGGAGGCCGAGAGCTTGTAGTCGTCGCGCCGGTACTTCTCCTGCGTGTAGTAATACATCCCCCCCGAGTAATTGGAAATTCCATTTTGCCGGTTCCGGATGGACAGGGACGTGTCGAGGGGGGTGTCCCAGGTCTGCTGCGTGTGGTACCCGTACTGGGCCTGGATGAGGAACATCGTGCCGAAGATTCCGTCGTACTTGGCGGAAATATCCGTGCCGCCCCTCTTCTCCGTGCCGTTCTGCGTCGAAGGAGGGCCGATGATGCCGACCGCAAACGGGAGGTTGCCTTCAAACGTGCCCGGATCGCCGAATACCGACGCCGTGAGGGTGTTCGAATCGCCGAGCCGAAACGTCAGCTTGCCCGAAAAGAGGTCGGTCCGCGTCGTATCGGTCTGTTGCTGGGTGGTGATGCCGTTGGCAAGGCTCCGGGAGGTCGTGATGTTGTTCTTCTGATCCTGGTTCGTGCGGTCGTAAGCGCCGAAGAACCAGATCCGATCCTTCAGGAAGTAGCCGCCGACGTCCGCGCCCCCGTCGAGGACCGAGGCAGGATTGACCGCGCCCTGCCCGACCGCCGCCCGGTCCGTTGTGCGCTTGTCGGAGGTGGCGAGGTTCGAGGTGGTGGAGTAGCCGAAGAGGTCGCCGTGGAACTCGTTGCCCCCCGACTTCGTGACGACGTTGACGATGCCACCCAGGGCTTTGCTGTACTCGGCCTCATAGCCGCCGGTCTTGATCTCGATCTCCTGGATGAACTCCTGGTTCATGGTCTTCCCCACGTCGCCGATCTTGACGCCCGTGGTGTTCACGCCGTCGATGACGTACTGGTTCTCCAGGCCGGTGGCTCCGTAGACGGTCAGGCCGCCGCCCACCGACGTGCCGGTGCCGGCGACCGTCTGTGCGATGGCCGTGAAGTTGCGCGCGAGCGGGAGCCTCTGGATGGTTTCGGCGGACGTCGTCGCCCCGATGATGCCATGCGCCGTGTCAACGACGGGCGCCTCAGCCGTGACGACGATCTCTTCCTTGACGGAGACCGACAGCGTGATCGGGAGCGTCGCCGTCGCGCCGAGCGTGACGCGGATGTTCGTCTTCTCGACCTTCGTGAAGCCGGAGAGGGCCGCCGTGAGGGTGTAGGAGCCGGACGGAAGCACCGGGAAGCGGAAGCGCCCGGCGGCGTCCGTGACGGCCATGCGCGTGCCCTGGAGCGCGGGCGACTTGATCTCGACCGAGGCGCCCGGGAGGGACGAGCCGTTCGTATCCGAAACCGTGCCCTCGATGTCACCCGTGGTCTGGGAATAGGCCACGTTCGCCGTCAGACCGAGGACGGCGAGCGTGAGCACGAGGAACGTGCTCAGCCAACGAAATTTCATGTTCAATCTACCTCCTGAAATGAAAGAAAAAGAGATGTGGTGGTCTCAACGTAAGAGTTCAACGTCGGACGGAAGGAAACGGAAGCAACTCCTTTCGCGCTTGGTTTTGTTCTCATGTCGTGGTCGCTGATTTCTCGATTTCTTTTTTTCTCGTTCTGACGCACTCGTTAATACGTCTTAACCAGAGCCTGTGACCAGTCCCACAAAATCAGGTACAAACACCCTGCCTGCAAGTAACGAAAGCCTACAGTAAGGTAAGACACTGTAGTCAAAGGGAAAAAATCGGGAACGGTGGACCGTCTCGCTCTCTCAATCCAAGGTATTGGATTTCGATACCGTTCGCCGATTCGAGAGGAGAACGTGCTTGCCGCTGGCCTCCTGGGCGACGATCTCCGCCGGAGTGGACGAAAGAGGGGGCCGACCGAACGCTCCGAGGTAGTCGCGGTGCACCACCACGAGCATCCGCCGGTCCCCGTTCCATCTCGCCGCGAACTCCTCGTCCGTCGGAAAGAGTGCCTCGCTTCCTGCGTGCGAGCGCCCGAAGTCGAGCTCGCTCCAAGAGAGCGAGGAGATGGGCGTGAGACGCTTCGCGTAGAAAGGAAGCACCTCGAGGTAGTGCCCCTTCTGCAGGAGAAGGTCGTCCGCTTCCAGAATCTCGAGCGCGCGTGACGTGACCGGCCACGGGGTGACCGCGCGCGCGGCACCGGGCAGCACGACGAGGAGGCCCGCGACGAACGCGAGCCAGGGAGCGGCCACCCATGGAACGGGGTCTCCCTCGCGCCGGAGGCCGAAGAGCCGCGGCGACACGTTGACGACGAATCCTCCGAGAAGCGCGCCGAGCGCGAGGAGGCCGCTTCTTCCGCTCCCGAAGCGCTCGAAAAAGCCGGCACCCCAGCCGTAGGCCGCCGCCGCGGCGAACAGCAGCCCGAAAAACACGGCCGTGAGGCGACGGTCTCCCCGGAACTCCGCGCCACGCGCGCGGGCGCGCTCGATGCCGAGCGCGAGGAGCACCGAGAGCGCGGGCCAGATCGGAAGAACGTACGGAATGAGCTTCGACTTCGACGCCGAAAAGAAGGCGAAGACGAGCAAGGCCCATATCCAGAGGAAGGCTTCGGTGGAACGGGCCCGCCACGCACCGCGCGTGAAGCCCGGCCAGGACTCCCGAAAACGCCCGAAAAACGCCGTCCAGGGCAGGAAGCCGGCGACGAGAACCGGAATGAAATAGACGGCCGGCCCCGTCCGGCGGTGCTCCGTGGTCGCGAAGCGCTGGAAGTGCTCATGCACGAAATAGAACTGAAGAAAGTCGGGATGGCGGAGCGCCATCGCGACGTGCCACGGGACGGCCACCGCGAGAAACAAGAGGAGCGGCCCGGGCGAGAACACGCGTTGGAGCGTGCGCCAGCGACCCGTGACGAGCGTCCAGATGACGATCGCACCGCCGGGAAGCACGACGCCGACGAGCCCCTTCAGGAGAATCGCCGCCGCGCACGCGGCGTGGAAGGCGTAGAGCGCGCGGCGCGAGCGCCGCGCATCCCCCGCGGCATCCCCCTCCGCGAAGGACACGAAGGCGAACGTCGCGGCCGCGAGCGCGGCCGAAAGCATCGGGTCGATGAGAGCGATCCGCGCCAGAGCCACGAGCAGGATCGAGGTCGCGAGAATGAGGCCCGCGAGGAGACCCGTCCGCGTTCCCCACCGCCGCCGCGCGAAGGCGACCGCGAGGAGGACCATCGCGACCGCGGCGAGCTTTCCGGGCAGGCGCACGGCCATCTCGGTCGGGCCGAGGATCGCGATCGAGGCTGCGACGCTCCAGTAGTAGAGCGGCGGTTTCTCGAAGTAGAGAACGCCGTTCAGGCGCGGGGTGAGGAAGTCCCGCGCCGCGAGCATCTCGCGGGGAATCTCTGCGTAGCGGCCCTCGTCCGGCTCGAAGAGCGGGACCGTTCCGGGCTCGAAGACGAGCAGGAGAACCGCGAGGAGGAGAAGGCCGAACAGCGTCCGGTCGACGCGCTCGCGCCGTTTCACCGCGCACCGACCGAGACGCCGCCCGAGAACGTCCAGCGGCGCTCGGGGCGGTAAAGGCCCGCGCCCTGGTCCTCCGAGTCCACCTGGAAGCGGCACGCGCCGCGCCAGTAGTCGTAGGGCGTCTCGCGCTGCGAATGAACGGCCACGTCCACGAGATACGTTCCCGTCCCGAGGTCGAGACGGGGCAGTGTCACGCGCACGGTGCCGGGCCCGTCGAGACTCTTCGGCAGGAAGCCGTCGATTTCCGTGTTCGTGCCGTGCACGCAGACCTCGTCGGGCGTGAAGATGCCGATACCGAAAACGAAATCTGTGGTCGGAACCCGCGGCGCCACGGCGATCTCGATCGTCACGGACTCACCCGACCGGAACGCATAGCGCTCGACGCCGGACGCATCGAGAAGGCGGCAGCCCGTGATCGAAACGTCCCGGTTTCCCCAGCGGCGGAGAGGAGTTCTCTGCTCCAGAGATTGTTCCGGCGGCGGTTCCGCATCCTGCTTTCGAGAAGCGTCGGGTAACGGTGGGTTTTCTTCGATGGGTGAATGGGCGGGGGCGCGCAGAATCTCCTGGTCCTTCCGATGCTCCATCGCGAGTCGCGCGCCCTCCCCCGCCGCGACATCGAGGCGGTAGGCCGCCAGCATCTCTCGCGGGTCGCCGAGGCCCTTCACGCGGCCGTGCTCGAGATAGAGGACGCGATCGCACAGTTCCTCCACGAGGACGAGCGAGTGCGACACGAAGAAGATCGTCTTTCCGCGCCGCGAGAACTCCGCGATCGTGTCGAGGCAGCGGTGCGCGAACGCCTCGTCGCCCACGGCGAGCACCTCGTCCACGACGAGAATATCCGGGTCGACGTGCACGGCCACCGCGAAGCCGAGGCGCACGTACATGCCCGACGAGTATGTCTTCACCGGCTCGTCGATGAAGTCCTCGAGACCCGAGAACGCCACGATCTCCGGGAGCTTTCGTTCGATCTCCTTGCGCGTGAGCCCGAGCATGACGCCGTTGATGACGACGTTCTCGCGCCCCGAGATCTCCGGGTGGAAGCCGGCGCCGAGCTCGATGAGGGCCGAGACCTTGCCGTCCACCGTGAGCTGCCCGGACGTCGGTTTGAAGAGGCCGGCGACGAGCTTCAGGAGCGTCGACTTGCCGCTGCCGTTCGGCCCGACGACGCCGAACGTCTCGCCCCGCGCCACCGTGAACGAAACGTCCGAGAGGGCAACCACCACCTCGGACGGAGCGAGCGCCGCCCCGAGCGAGCGCCCGAGGAGCGCCGACTTCAGCGTGCCGAACGCGCGCGTGCGTCCCCACTTGCGATACGCCTTCGAGAGGCGGGCGGCGGTCACGGCGGGCGTCAAACGGCCTCCGGATACGAATCGCGCAGCCGGTCGAAGAGCGCGTAGCCGGTGAGGAAGGCGACGCCCGCGATGGCGAGGAGGACGCCCCAGCGAGACGGCTCGATCCAGCGGCTGTAGAAGAGCGCATCGCGCCAGGCATCGAAGAGGGGCGCCGCCGGGTTGAGGACGAGAAGCGCGCGCACGCGCTCCTGCTTGACCTCGGAGAGCGCGTAGAGGACGGGCGTCGCGAAGAACCAGAGAGACAGCGCCGTCGCGAGGAGATCCTTCACGTCGCGGAAGTGGACCGTGAGCGAGGCGAGGAAGAGGCCGACTCCAGAGAGGAACACGCCCTCGAGAACGAGGAGCGGCACCGCCTGCACGAGCGGCCAGCCGATCGGGACCCTCGTGCCGAAGACGCCGAGGGAGCCGAGGACGAGACCCGCGAGGAGGACGGGCACGGCGAAAACGAAGTGGATGCCCTGCGCGACGACCGCCACGAGGGGCAGCACCTCGGCCGGGAAGAGGATCTTCCGGAGGAGCGCCCCGTGAGTCGTGAGGGACGAGGCCGCGTCCGTGAGGGCCGACGAGAGCCAGTTCCACGGGAGGAGTCCCGAGAAGAGGAAAAGCGCGTAGGGAGACGTCGACGCGCCGCGGCCCTGGAAAATGACCGCGAACACGAGCGCATAGACGGCGAGCATGAGGAGTGGATTCAGGAGCGACCAGAAGAACCCGAGGACGCTGCCGCGGTAACGGGCCTTCAGCTCGCGGGCCACGAGAACGTAGAAAAGCGCGCGATGGCGCCACAGGCCGGCGAGGTTCTTCAGCACGCGAGCCGGCTCCGGCGCGCACCATAGAGGAAGTACACGACGAGGCCGACCGCGAGCCAGATCCCGAAACGGATCCACGTGACGGCCGGCAGGCCCCCCATCAGGACGAGGCACATCACGATCCCGAGAACGGGCGTCACCGGCGAGAACGGGACGCGGAATTTCCGCGGCCGATCGGGCTCGCGGACGCGCAGGATGAGGATCCCGATGCACACGAGCACGAACGCGAAGAGCGTGCCGATGTTCGTGAGCTGGACGACTTCGTCGATGTTCGCGACGGCCGCGAAGAACGCCACGAAGATTCCCGTCAGGATCGTCGTCACGTACGGCGTCCGGTACTTCGGGTGGATCTTCCCGAACCACGGACCCAGGAGCCCATCGCGCGACATCGCCATGAGGATGCGCGGCTGTCCGAGCTGGAAGACGAGGAGGACCGACGTCATCGCGACGACGGCGCCGAACGCGAGGATGCCCGCGGCCCACCCCTGGTTCACGTACGTGAGCGCGGCCGCGAGCGGGTCGGCAACGCCTTCCAGCTTCGCGTACGGGATCATCCCCGTGAGCACGAGGGCCGCCGCGAGGTAGAGAACCGTGCAGATCGCGAGCGAGCCGAGGATTCCGCGCGGCATGTCGCGGCCGGGGTTCTCGCATTCCTCGGCGGCGGTCGAGATCGCGTCGAAGCCGATGTACGCGAAGAAGATGAGGGAGGCTCCCGTCCAGACGCCATGAAGGCCGCCGGGGAAGAACGGCTGCCAGTTCGAGGGCTTCACCCACATCGCGCCCACGACGATGAAGAACAGCAGCGTCAGGAGCTTCAGGACGACGATCACGTTGTTGAAACGCGCCGACTCCTTGACGCCGATGACGAGGATCCACGTGATCGCCGCCGTGATGACGACCGCGAGGAGATTGCAGACGATCGGGATCCCCGCGAGGACGGGATGGTGCAGGTGCGCCTCGTAGGCGAGCGCGTATTCGGGGCCGAGGCTTGCCAGGCCGGACTCGGCGACAGACCGGGCCGCGAGGACCGTCGAGCGGTAGTCCGTCGCCATCCACGCGGGGATCTGCACCCCGAAGCCGACCATGAGCTGACGGAAGTACGCGGCCCACGAGATCGCGACGGCGATATTTCCGACGGCGTACTCGATGATGAGGTCCCACCCGATGATCCACGCCACGAGCTCGCCCAGCGTCGCGTAGCTGTACGTGTAGGCCGAGCCCGCGACCGGCACGAGGCTCGCGAACTCCGCGTAGCACAGCGCGCAGAAGCCGCAGGCCACGGCCGTGAGGAGGATCGAAACGGTGACGCCGGGCCCTGCGGGCGGGGCGCCCGTGCCGCCGGACGTCGCGCTGCCGAGAGTGGCAAAGATGCCGGCTCCGATGATCGCGCCGATGCCGAGCGCCATCAGGTCGACCCAGTTGAGAGTCTTCTTGAGACCGTGGGCTTCGTCGCCGCCTTCGGCGATCAGGGCATCGAGCGGCTTGCGCCGGAAAAGCGACGACATGTTCCGGGGAGTCTAAGCCGTGAGGTGTCCGTCGAACCTCGCGGGCAGCTCGGCCAGGGACGCGATGGACTCGACCTCGGGAGGGTGACGGCCTCCGCGGTCGACGAGGAGAGCGCGGAGGCCCGCCGCGCGGGCCCCGTGATAGTCGTCCGTGAGCGAGTCTCCGACGTGCAGCGCGGCTCCGGGCGCCACGCCCGCGCGCCGAACGGCCTCGTCGAAGATCCCGCGGTCCGGCTTGCTCACACCCACGACGGCCGACACGATGACGTCGTCGAACGAATCCAGGACTCCGAGGCGCGAGAGGAGCGACGGCAGGCTGGAGTCCCAGTTCGACACCACGACCAGCTTGACCCGCCTCGCGCGCAGGGCGGCCAGAACCTCGGGGACCTCCGGGTAGAGAGCCCAGTGAAGCTCTTCACGGAAGTGCGCGATGAGGTGCGCGAGAAGCGGCTCCGGCATTTCGCCGCCGCCCACCCGCGCGAACACGGCCGCGACGAACCGTCGCCAGAATCCCGCCTCTCCGCCCGGCCCCTTCCAGCGCTCCTCTCCGCGCGCGCGAGCCGCGTCCACCTCCTGCCAGGTCGCGTGCACGGCGCCGTGCACGTCGTCGGCCGTCGCCTCCACACCGTGCCGCGCGAATGCGGCGCGATAGACGTGGTCGATCGGCGGGTCCGCGGCGAGAAGCGTGTCTCCCGCGTCCAGGAAGACCGCGCTGTTCTCAGGCACGCACCCGCCGGACCGCGCGCTTGCCGGATCGCCGCGTCAAGGCATCACCTGCCCGCCATCGAGCACGAGGGCCTGGCCCGTCATGTTCCGCGCCTCGGGTGACGCGAGATAGGCGACGAGGCCCGCGACTTCGGGAGGGGAAAGCACCTCGCCGAGAGGCGCCATCTTCTCCGCGAGCGCGAAGGCCTCCTCGACGCTCTTCTGCAAGGCCTTCCCCATGCGCACGATCCCCGAGCGCCCCGTGTCCGTGTCCACCCAGCCCGGGCACACCGCGTTCACGGTGATCTTCCGGGGCGCGAGCTCGAGCGCGAGAGAACGCGTGAGTCCGATGATCCCGTGCTTGGACGCGCAGTAGGCGGCCATCGTCGCCACTCCGAATCGGCCCGTCACCGACGAGATGTTCACGATGCGCGCGCCGTCGGGCAGAAAGGGCCGGGCCGCGCGGCAGACGCGCCAGGTCCCGGTGAGATTCACGTCCAGGATCTGCGCCCAGGCCTCGTCCGAGCGGACGTCTCCGTCGAAGGGCGAAGGGCTGCCGATCCCCGCGTTGTTCACGAGGATGTCGAGGCGGCGGTCGGGCCGCGCCGCCCGCTCGACGCCGGTCGCGACGGACGCCGCGTCCACGACGTCGAGGAGAACCGTCTGCGCCGAGCCGCCGGCGCTCGCGATCTCGGCCACGACGGCCGCCCCGTCGCTCTCCCGGCGCGCGCCGACCGCCACGTGCGCGCCCTCGGCCGCGAGCCTGATGGCGATCGCCCGGCCGATTCCCCTGCCCGCGCCCGTCACGAGCGCCGTCTTACCCGAGAGACGTCCTTCCGGCATGTGTCCTCCGGCCGGCGATTCTATGGGCGGCAGCCCCCTTGTAAGATCGCAAAGTGGAGATCAAAGTGAGGCTCGCGTGAAAGTCGAGGTCCTGCTCTTCGCGTCGCTGAGGGACGCCGTCGGGCGCACGATCGCCGTCGAGGTGAGCGAGCCGGCCACGGTGACGAGTCTTCGGCACGCCCTCGAGGCCGCGCATCCCGTTCTCGCGCGGTTTGGGACGCGCGCGAAGCTCGCGATCAACGAGACCTGGGCGAAGGAAACGGATTCCATCGCGCCCGGCGACACCGTCGCGCTCCTGCCGCCGGTCGCTGGCGGCTAGACGAGCCTGAGGTCCTCGGCGAGCAGCGCGTAGTCGACGGCACCTCGCGACGACCCGTCGAACTCGAAAATCGTCTTGCCAACCGACGGGGCTTCCGCCAGCGCCACGTTGATCCGAATGGGCGAGAGGATCTTCGTGAAGCGCTCGCGCAGCGTTTCGAGGAGCTCGGTGGAGACGGCCGTCCTGAGGTCGTAGAACGTCGGCAGAACGCCGTCGATGTGAATCGGCTTCTCGCGATGCGCGTTTGCTTCTTTCGCGAAGAGGCGCGTCTTCTCGAGCGCCGGAAGCGAGAGGAAGTCGAGCTTCGCCGGAAGGATGAGCTCGTCCGCGAGGTGGTAGATGTTCTCGAGCAGGAGCGAGGCGGCCGGCGGACAGTCGAGGATGACCACCTCGTAGCCCTCGTCGTCGAGCGCCTCGAAGCGCTTCGCGAGGCGCGTCCGCCGCTTCTCACGGCCCTTTTCGCGAAACAGATCCTCGACGTCGAGAAGCCGTTCTCCGGCCGGCAGGACGTCGAGACTTTCCCGCGCCGCGCGCACGACCGACGCGTCGAACGCGGCGTCCTTCGCGAGCCAGGCCGCGAGTCCGCGCGCCTCGGGCGGAAGGCCCAGCGAGGTCCCGACGCTTCCCTGCGGGTCGGCGTCGACGAGAAGCGTCCGGCGTCCCGCGCGGGCGGCCGCGGCCGCGAGATTCACGGCGGTCGTCGTTTTCCCCACGCCGCCCTTGAGCGCGGAGATGGCCAGCACCCTACGGCGGCGGGTCGTCATCGTCGACTTTGTCGTTCTCTCTCGAGCAGGGGTCTTATCATGTTTCGATGTCCTTCCTCTCGGACGGCCCCGTCGACCCCGGGTCCCTTCTCGACGCCGTGCGGCGGGATGGCGACGGGGGATTGGCCCTGTTCGTGGGCGTCGTGAGGGACCACAACGACGGCCGCCGCGTGGACCGGCTCGAGTACGAGGCCTACGGCCCCATGGCCGAAAGCGAAATGGCCCGCATTGCCGAGGAGCTCGCCCGGGCACACCCCGAGGCCCAAGTCATTTTCCGCCATAGGGTTGGAGCCCTCAGTGTCGGCGAAGTCGCCGTCGCCGTCGCCGCGGCCGCCCCCCACCGGTCCGAGGCGTTCGCGGCCTGTCGCGCCGGAATCGAGGCCATAAAAGCCCGCGTTCCAATCTGGAAACGGGAATTCGGCCCCTCGGGAACCACCTGGGTCGAACCCTGCGGCGAGACGGGTCATGGCGACGAAAGTGATTGAAAACTCAACCACTTCCTCCTAGAATCCAACTTCCGGGATCAGTTCTGGCCGGCTCCCCCCGGGACGGAGGAACGCGGACGGACTCGCCAGGTTCCGAGGAACCTTTTCGAGACCCCCGCCCTTCCGGGAGACGGTTTCGGAGGTTTGACGATGTTCCTTGCCCTCAGGCGGATTCATGTTTCCGCAAGTGACTTTCCGCGCTCCCGCCGTTTTTACGGCGAGACTCTCGGTCTCCCCGAAGGCGGCGGCTTCGAGAACGACTGGGTCGAGTTCGCGCTGGGCCCGCTGCTCCTGAAGCTCGTCCCGCTGCGTTCGGGCGAGGTGCCCGCGCGCAACCAGGTGGCCGCCGTTTTCTCCACGTGGTCGCTCGACGAGACGATTGCGAAGCTCAAGGAACGCGGCGTTACGGTGACCCGGGCCCCCGCGGACGAATTCACGGGCCGCTCGGCGGAGATTCTCGATCCCGACGGCTACCGGATCATCGTATTCCAGGCGTCCGAGCTGCATCCCGACGAGGACTGGGTCCAGATGTCGCAGGTGGACGACCTCGTGAAGCAGAAACTCCACGCGCGCAAGAAGCGGGAGCAGGCGCGCATCGGCGGACCGAAGAGCGGTGCCGGGAAGAAGAAGAAGAAGAAGAAGAAGGCCGCAAAGAAAAAGCCCGCGCCGAAAAAGGCCGCGAAGAAGAAGCTCGCGAAGAAGAAGCTCGCGAAGAAGAAGCCCGCGAAGAAGAAGGCGAAGGCGCGCCGGTAGATCGAACGACCGGGGTCGGGACGCGTCGTCGTGGGATGAGTCCCCGCGCGGACACTCCTTTCCGTTGGAAGGAGAGCCACGATGACGACTCGATCCCCTCTTGCGCGCATCCCTCGACGTTCTCTTCCTCCTCTCAAGACCTCCTCCGCTCTCGTCGTGGCTCTCCTTCTTTTCGGCCTGGCGCCTTTCGCAGCGGCGGCGGACGGCTTGCCGGTGCCGTCGCCCGCGAGACCGTCCACCGTCGAGGGAACGGTTTCGAAAGTCACCAGTCCGATCCTCGACCTCATCGAAGGCGGAATTCAGATCGACGTCACGAATGCCACGATCACGGGCGGTGACGATCGCTTCGCCAACCCTCTCCCGTGGTCCGGCATTCTCGTCGGCGCCCGCGTTGTCGCGCAGGTGACGGTGCCGGATGCGATCCCGGCCGTGGTTCCGCCGCCGCCCCTCGCGGCGACGAACGTGGTCGTGTTTCAGACGCGCGCGGGCGAGCTCTCGGGCACGATCCAGTCGGTGAACGTCGCGGGCGGTAAGTTCACGCTGCTCTTCCACACCGTCTCCACGAACGCGAGCACGAAATGGTCCGGAGGCGGTCCGAGCGGCGCCGTCAAGGAGATCGGCGACCTCTCGGCGGGCATGTTCGCGACGGTCTCCGTCGTGAATTCCGCCGGCGGTCTTCTCGCGACGAGCGTCGAGGCCTACGGAACGGTCGCACCGCCCGAGCTGATCGCATTCCGCGGCCCGGTGCAGACGATTTCCGCGACGACGTGGACGATCGCGGGCCGCGGCGTGACCGTCAACGCCGACACGAAGATCGTGGGCGACCCGAAAGTGGGCGACACCGTCGACGTTCTCGCGCGTGTCCAGAACCCGCCGCCCGGATCTCTCGCGCCGTCGTATCTCGTCGCGCTCTCGATCGTCAAGACCACCATCATCGTCCCGCCGGGCCCGGGCGACCGCGCCACGGAATTCGACGGCACCGTCGAGTCGATTCCCCCGGTGGCGACGGCGGGCGGCGCGCCGCTGGGACACTGGAAGATCTCCTCGCGCGACGTCGTCGTGAACGGGCTGACGAAGCTCGACTCCGGCATCGCGGTGGGGACGCCCGTCCACGTGAAAGGCGCGTTCCTGATCACGTCGGGCATGGGCGGAAGCCTCTTCGCAACGCAGTTCGTCGCCAGCGAGATCCGGAAGAAATAGGCTCACTGGTTCTTCGAGTCCTCGCGGCGGGAGCGGCGGGCACAATGGCCCGCCGCTCGTCTTTTCGGGTTACCCTCTCCCGCATGAGCACCAGCCTCACCGAGTTCTGTCGCGCGGAAATCGCCGCGTTGAAGGAAGCGAAGACCTGGAAGAAAGAGCGCGTGCTCGAGGGACCCACCGGAGCGCGCGTGCGGGTCGACGGTCGTGACGTCCTCATGCTCACCTCGAACAACTACCTCGGCTTCGCGAACCATCCGCGCATCGTGGAGGCGGCGACAAAGGCGCTTCACCGCTGGGGCAACGGCCTCGGCTCGGTGCGCTTCATCTGCGGGACGCAGGCTCTTCACAAGGAGCTCGAAGCGACGATTTCGAAGTTCTTCGGCACCGAGGACACGATCCTCTACATGTCGTGCTGGAACGCGAACGAGGGGCTCTTCGCGCCGCTTCTCGCGGAGGAAGATGGGCTCCTCACCGACGCCCTCAACCACGCCTCGATCATCGACGGCGTGCGCCTGTGCAAGGCGAAGCGTTTCGTGACGCCGCACGGCGACCTTGCGGCCCTCGAGAAGGCTCTCCAGGAAGCGACTCCCCTGAGGCGCCGCCTCTTCATCACGGACGGCGTCTTTTCGATGGAAGGCGAGATCGGGCCGCTCCGCGCGTTCGCGGATCTCTGCGAGAAGTACGACACGGCGTTCGTCGTGGACGATTCCCACGCGACGGGTGTTCTCGGAAAGACCGGCCGCGGTTCCGCGGAGGAACTGGGCGTCATGAGGCGCGTCTCTCTTTTCACCTCGACTCTCGGGAAGGCGATGGGCTCGGCCGCGGGCGGATTCACGACCGGTCCAGCGCCCGTCGTGGATCTTCTCCGCCAACGCTCGCGCACGTCGCTCTTCTCGAACGCTCTTCCTCCGGCGGTCGCGGCGGGTTCGCTCGAGGCATTCCGGATGCTCATGGAGGATCCGTCACCCGCCCACCGCGTCCAGAAGAACGCGCTCACGTTCCGCACGCGCATGAAGGCCGCGGGCTTCCGGATTCCCGACGGGATCCATCCCATCGTCCCCGTGATCGTGGGCGACACCGCGAAGGCCCTCGCGATGTCGGACGCGCTCTTCCAACGCGGCGTCTATGTCTCCGGTTTCGGCTTTCCCGTCGTGCCGCAGGGGCACGCCCGGCTGCGCTGCCAGATTTCCGCGATCCACACGGAGGCCGACCTCGACGAGGCGGTCGAAGCGTTCGTCGCGGTCGGGAAGGAGTTCGCGGTGGTGTGACGCGGGCCTAAGGCACGACGCTCACGTGGAAATGCACCTCGACCGACCGCGGCTGGAAACCGGCGGGGAGCGGATCGAAGGGCCACGCGGACGTCACCGCCTTGAGCACGGCGGTGTCCCAGCCCTTCTTGCCCGAACTCAACGACACGACCGCCGAGATGAGCTTGCCATCCTTAGCGATGACCGCCTGAACGACGGTCTTCTTGCCGACCTCCGGAATCTGCGACGCCGCCGGCGTCTTCCACGCTTTCGCGACCCTGTCGAACGTCTTCTTCTGATAGGCGGTGTCCGTCAGGTTGCTCTGGAAGTAGGCGTTCAAGGAGGGCCGCCCCACTGCGAGGGCCGAGCCCGCCGTGAAGGCTACGAGGAGGATCGCGAACACGCGCTTCATGCCCATTCCTTCCCACCCACGATAGTCCAACCGCGAACGCGAAAACCCCAGACACAAACAAAACGGCCGGCTCGGGGAGCCGGCCGCGACCGATCGAAGAGCTCGTGAGCCGCTGGAGGTTACTTGCCGTTGAGACCCAGGTTGCTGCCCACGCCGGTCACGAAATCCCAACCGGTGACAGCGGTGAAGCTACCCGCGGTCCCGCTGGTGATGTCGCGGAAATCGTTCGCATTGCCCAGATTGCCGTAGATCGTCGTCAGCTCGGCATTGCTGCTCGCGGCCCCGTGGCCGGCCGAGTTGACGATGCCGGCCAGGGACGGAGAGGAGACGCTCGTGCCGCCGAAGACGAGCCATCCGCTCGCGCCCTGGCAACGCGTGCTGTCGTAGACGGACACGCCGCTGTTCGGATCGGCATCGAACGAGAAGTCCGGCACGCTTCGCGTGCCCCCGACGCCGACGACGCCGCTCTGGTACGAAGGCAGCGGCTCGTATTTGCTCGGCCCGCCGCCGCTTCCGCTCCAGCCGGTCTCGCTGACGAATTTGCCACTCATGTCGCGGTTAATCGTCGTGCCGCCCGCCGAGACAACGTTGGGCGAGGTTCCGGGATAGATCGTCGTTCCGCCCGTGTCGCCGCTCGACGCAAAGTAAACGACGTCCGACTGCTGCAGATGCAGAGAATCGTTGCTGGCCTCGCCCGAGAACTCACTACCGCCCCAGCTCATGGAGACCTGCGTGACACCGGGCAAGGCCTTCGCGACATCCACGGCCTGGAAGAGATCGGCGAAGCTGTTGCTCTTGGCTTCGACGAGGACGATCTTGGCGCCGGGTGCCATGGCGTGGGCCCACTCGATGTCGAGCGCCGCCTCCTGCGCCCAGCCGCAGTTGCTCCGCTTCCCCAAGGTGATCACCTGGAAGTTGGCCGTGGTGGCCGTGAGAAGTCCGAACTGAGTCGAAAAGACGTTGAAGTCGTTTTCTGCGGTCGCGTAATGGAACGCGTCCACGATCGCGATCGTGCCGGACCCGCCAAGCGAGGGAATGTTGTAGACGGCCTGGATCGACGCCGGCGTTTCACCCGCCGGCGCCGTGCCGACGAACTGCGGGTCGAACTTGATCAGATGGTTCGTATGCGCGCGCACGCCCACGTCTTCGGCGTGCTCGAGGCTGGAATCGGGGATTAGGACGGCGGCGTGCTCCGCTCCCTGGCCCTGTCCCGGCTGGCCCAGAAGCGGGCATGTGACGAGGAGAAGAAACGCGACGATCGTGAGGTTGCGGGCGCCTTTCATGAGGCCTCCATTTCTTCGGTCGATGGGCGGAAGCATAACGAGGAGTGCGGAAGAGGCGCAAGCACATTTCGGCGGGCGCCGCTGCTAACCTTGCGCATGTTCGTTAGAGGTACTTTCTCCCAACCGAACGTTCGCTTTCTTTTCATCATGATTGCGCTGGCCTTTGCGCACAGCCTCGGCGCGGAGCGTCCGCAGATCCCGATTCCTCCCGATCTCCTCACGCAGGCGGAGCTGACGGGCTTCCGGAAAACGGAGACGTACGACGAGGTCCTCGCGTTCCTGACGCGACTCCAGCGGCTGTCGCCGTATCTCCGGCTGTCGTTCATCGGCCCGAGCGAGGAAGGGCGGCGCATTCCGGTCGTCGTGGCTTCGAAGGAGAAGCTGTTCGAACCCGCCGACCGCTTCAAGAGCCCAAAGCCCGTCGTCCTCGTCGTCAACTCGATCCACGCGGGTGAAGTGGACGGCACCGATGCGACCCTGCGGCTCCTGCGCGACATCGCGCTCACGAACCGGCTCGACCTCCTCGACGGCGTCACCCTCGTGACCGTCGTCGTCTACAACGTGGATGGGCACGCGCGGGTCTCGGCGTACAACCGCCCGAACCAGAACGGCCCGGAGGAAATGGGGTTCCGCACGAACGCGCGCGGCCTCGACCTGAACCGCGACTTCGTGAAAGCCGACGCACGGGAGACGCGGGCACTCCTCGCGCTCGCGGACGCGTGGAAGCCCGACCTCTTCGTGGACGACCACGTGACGGACGGCGCCGACTTCCAGGCCGTCCTCACGGTCTCGTACGCGAACGAGCCGGTCACCCCGAAACCGATCGGGGACTGGCTGAAGGCCGTCGTCCCGAAGGCGCTCTCCGATGTCGAGAGGGAGGGCCTGGCTACGGGTGGCGCCTACGTCGACTTCCTCGACGCGCGCGATCCGATGAAGGGATTCGACTCGTCCATCTTCTCGCCCCGGTATTCCACGGGCTATTTCCCCCTCCGCAACGTCCCGTCCATCCTCGTCGAGACGCACGCGCTCAAGCCCTTCGGGGATCGCGTTCGGGCGAACGAGCTGTTCCTGCGCGCGCTCCTCGAGCGCACAGGCCGCGCGGCGAAGGAGCTTCTCGTCGCGCGCGAGACGGCGCGCTCCGCAGCCCGCGGGATGCCCGTCGGGTCGCTCGTCGTCGTCGCCGCCGAGGGGGACCCGGCGCGGCCCGAGAGCATCACGTTCCCGACCTACGAATGGAGCGAGGCCGTCTCGCCCGTGACGGGCCGGCCCGTCGTGCGCTATGACGCGTCGCGCCGCAAGACGATCCGCATCCAGAGCCTCGAGCACGCCAGGCCCACGGTCACCGTCCCGCGCCCAGCCGCGTATCTGATTCCCGCGGGCTTCTCAAACGTGGAAGAGCGCCTGAAGGCGCATGGCATCCGGTACGAAAGGCTGCCCGGTGCCCGCACCCTCGCCGTCGGGACGTACCGGGCCTCGGCACCCGTCTTCGGCAGGGCTTCTTATCAGGGCCGCGTGCGCGTCGACGCCACGATCACGCGCGCCATCGAGACCCGCACGCTCGCGGCCGGCTCGCTCTACGTGCCGCTCGATACCGAGCTCGCGAACGTCGCGATCGCGCTTCTCGAGCCGGAGAGCCCGGACTCTCTCTTCGCGTGGGGCGAGCTCTCCTCGTGCCTCGAGGAGAAGGAGTACATGGACACGCGGGTGCTCGATCCGCTGGCCGAGCAGATGCTCGCGAAGGATCCGAAACTGAAGGCGGAGTGGGAGCAGAGGCTCCTGGACCCGAAGTTCGCGAGCGACCCCCGGGCGCGTCACCGCTTCTTCTACAAGAAAACGCCGTTCTTCGACGAGACCGTCGGACTCGTGCCCGTCTTCCGACTGGACGCGCCTCTCAGCGTTTCCCGGGCGCCAGACGGGGCGGCCTCGGGCGCCGGACCAGGATGAGGCGCGCCGGGCGCCCGGCGCGCTCGCAGGCGGCGCAGAGGCGCGCGCGCCCGAAGGGCCTGCGCCGCGTCCATTCAGCCGTGCATCCCGGGCAGCGGTAGGCGTATCGCGCGTTCGCCTCGCGCACGCGGCGCAGGCGCTCGGTCTCCGGCGCGGTCCGGCGCGCCACCCCGAGCTTCTTCGCGAGCGACCAGAAACGCGGGGAATGGCCCTCGGCGACGCCCCACTGCGCGAAGCAGATGGCGTGCGCGGTCTCGTGGAGAAGCGTCTGGAGACGGTCTTCCCGGGACATGTGGCTCGAGACCCTTATCACGTGGGGCGGGCCATACGTGATGACGCCTCCGGTCGCGCGCCGCGCCGAGAGCACAACGCGCGCCGGGGGAAGCTTCCACTCGGCGGCGAGGAAGTCGTAGCGGGCCTGCAGGGCCGACTGCGCAGCGAAGGTCTCGGCGGGAGACGGCGGCTCTTCGAGAAAGAGGTCGAGCTGCCTGAGACGCGACCCGAACGCGCTCATGGGGACGCCTCCACCGGAACGCCCATTCTCACGCGCCCCACATCGCGTCGCGATGCGGAGCGAGCGGCTTCTGAAGGATGAGAGCGACGGCGACGGCGGCCAGGACCGCCGCGAGGAGCTCGAGGAGGGGAACGGGTCGGCCGTGGAAGCTCACCGGAAGGGCGCCCTTCACGAGCCAGATCGCCGCGAGGGCGGCGCCGCCGGGCCACGTCGCGCCCGTTCCGAGCGCGAGCCAGGCGAGGCCGAGCCCGAGCGCGAAGGCCACGAGGTACGCGTGCGCGATCGCGAGGGCGGGCGGGGCCTCGAAACGGGGCGCCAGGTACAGGCGGAACGCGGCAATCGGAATCGCGCCGAGGGCCGCGACGACGGGCGCCGCCATCCCCGCCGGCAGCTTCTTCCGGAGCCAGCCGTAGAAAGTCCCGCGCACGATCCGTTCGAAGAGGAAGGCGCCCAGAACCGCGACCGGAGCGAACCAGAGGAGGCGCCGCGTGTCCACGTCGTGAGAGAACGAGAGGTAGTGCAGGGACCGGGCGGCGGGAAGGTACGCGAGCGACACGAGGAAGAGAGCCGCGGCCGCCCCGGCCGCGAGAGTCGCCTCGACTCCCGATTTCACGAAACACATGGTAGCAGGAACTACACTCGCTGCACCATGAGTCAAGCTCCCGTTCCGCGCGTCGCCTTCATCGGACTCGGCACTATGGGTCAGGGCATGGCCCGAAATCTCGCGAAGGCCGGCTTCCCGCTCACCGTCGCCACGCACACCCCCGGGAAGGCCGACGGGTTCGCCCGCGCGCTCGCGGCGGAAGGCCGCGACGTGCGCGCGGCATCCACTCCCGCGGCCGCGGCCGAAGGGGCGGACGTCGTCGTGTCGTGCGTCCCTGATGCCCCCGAGGTCGAGTCGGTCCATCTCGGAGCCTCTGGCACGGCCGCCGGCGCGCGCCGCGGCGCGATCGTGATCGACTGCTCGACCATCGCCCCCGAAGCGGCCCGGAAGATCGCCGCGAGGCTCCTCGAGAAGGGCATCGACTTCCTCGACGCGCCCGTCTCGGGCGGGCAGAAAGGGGCGATCGAGGGCACGCTCACGTTCTTCATCGGCGGAGACGCGGCGGTGCTCGAGAGGGCGCGCCCCGTCTTCGCCGCCATGGGCCGCCGCTTGACGCCGCTCGGGCCCTCGGGCTCCGGCCAGCTCGGCAAGGCGGCGAACCAGATTCTCGTCGCGAACAACCTCATGGGCGTTTCCGAGGCTCTCGCGTTCGCCGCGCGGACCGGACTTCCGCTGGCTCAGCTTCACGAAGCGCTCACCGCGGGCGCCGCGAACTCGTGGGCGCTCGAGGTTCTCGGAAAGAAGATGATCGACCGCGACTTCAAGCCCGCCTTCGCCGTGAAGCACCAGCAGAAGGACCTCGCGATCGTCCTCGCCACCGCCCGCGCGCGCGGCCTGCCGCTGCCCGGCACGGCGCTCGTCCACCAGCTCCTGACCGCGCTCGAAGCCCGGGGCCGCGGGGAGGACGGCACACAGGCCCTCCTCACGGTCTACGAGGAGCTGTCGAACCCGCGTTAAAATCGCCTCAACGAGGACGCACCAGTACAAGCTGGCCAAGACGATGAAGGTGACGTTCGAAATCTGGAAGAAGTCGTAACGCGGGTCAGGCACAGGCGCTGTCGCGCCGGGCGCGCACGGCGCCCTGCTGGGCGCGCCACTCGGCGCGGCGGCGGCGATAGTCCTGGTCCGCCTGGCGCGCGAGGATGCGGCGGTAGTCAGCCTTCAGCTCCGCCAGTTCGGCTGCCGATTCCATGATTTCCTCGTTCGCCTTCCCGGCCCCGAAGGATCTCTTCTTCTCATCAAGACGAAATTCGGGCGAAAAAGTTTCAGGCAGAACGCCTATCGAGGGGCCTCATGGTTCAAGGCCTTGCCGCGATTCCGGAATGCGGCTGCCCTCTCCTTCTCGCCGAGTGAATCGAGGGTGCTCGCGGCCAGGAGGTAGCTTCTCGGCGAGGGGTTCGCGCGGACCATCTCGTTCAGCTGTTTGTCGAGGCCCGGCCGGTCTCTTTTCATGAAGCGGATCACGGCCAGGCTCGCATACGCCTGTGCATGGGCGGGAAACGCCGCGATCTCCGCTCGGAAGGCCATTTCCGCGTCCTCCAGTCGATCCATGCGGGCAAGGGCATCGCCGCGAAGAAACTCGAGGTTGTAGATCGCCCCCAGCCGCTTCTCCCTGGCGGCCGCCTGCGCCTTCTCGACCACGCGGAGCGCTTCGGCAGGCTTGCCTGCGCGCAATTTGACCTCGGCCAAGACCAGAATCGCGGAGGGTTGAGGATTGCGCGACGCCGCTGCTGATACCGCCTCGCTCTCGGCGGCAGCGAGGTCTCCACGCGCCAGCGCGATACCGACGAGAAGTTCGCGAGCCTTGGAGGGAACCGTCGCCAGCGAGACCCTTGCGAGCCGCTCCGCCTCGTCAAAACGCTGTCGTCGGAGTTCGACGAACCCAAGCGCTACAGAGATGTCGGGGAGGAACACCGGCGAGCGATCGAGAGCCTGGCGGTACGCGGCCGCGGCTTCCTCGTCCAGACCGGATTCCGACAGGAGCTCGCCGAGCTTGACCCAGGCGTCGAACATCCCCGGGTTCTCCCTCACGCTCGAGCGCAGCACCTCGATCGCCTGGGGGACCCGTCCTTCCGCGCCGAGATGCCAGGCTTCCTCCATCCGCCGCAGAGCCGGGAGATTGTCGGCGGGGTTCGGCAGGTCACCCTTGCCGCTGTCGCGCAAGGTCCCGAGGTATCCCAGCGACGAAAGGCGCCGCATGGTCTCCTGGTCCACGGGCGCCGGTTTTTCGCTCCCTCTCGGGAAGCGGTACAACTCCCTCGCGAGACGGGAAACGGTGGCCGGATCACTCTTGGCCAGGTCGTGCTCCTCGCGAGGATCCACCACCGTGTCATACAGCTCGGGACGGGGCCCGTGAATATAGTGGTATCTGGCGTCCACGACACTGCGAAGATCGCTCCACCCGAGCTGGAGACGCGGGAAGAGCGTCTCACCGTAGATCACGCGGCCAGCCGCCCCCTTCGCGCCGGCTGCGAAAAGCGACGTCCCGCTCACCTCCTTGGGCAGCGGAAGGCCGAGCGCCGCAGTGACGGTCGGAAAGATGTCCGAGAGCTGGACGGGAGCCGCCACGCGGCTTCCTGCCCCGGAGTTGGCTGGGAGCTTGACGAGGAGCGGCACCCGGATCGCCTCGCGATACAGGAAGATAGAGTGTTGCTGCTCGCCATGTTCCCCGAGACCCTCGCCGTGGTCGGAGGTCACGATCACGATGGCCCTGTCGTACACCCCGAGCTTCTTCAAGGTGTCGAGGAATGCCCCCACGATGGCGTCGGAAGTCGCCACCTCGCCGTCGTATGTGGCACCGTACTGGCTCCTGAAGGGCTCCGGGGGGTCGTAGGGGACGTGAGGTTCGTAGATGTGGAACAGGAAGAAGAACGGCTTACCGGCGTGCTCGCCGATCCAGGCCTCTGCGAACGCCGCCGTCTTGTCGCCAGACCGCTGGTAGTTGACCGACTGAACCCCCGGGGTCGTGCCGAATGAGTCCTCGTAGAAGTCGAAGAGAGCGCCCAGGCCGGTTTCGAAGCGCAACACGTAGGAGGAGACCGCGGCCCCGGTCGCATAGCCACGCTGTTTGAGCAGGCGAGGAAGGCTCATGTGGGCCTCGCCGTCGAAGACGAATCCGATGTTGTTCCTGACTCCGTGCTCGGGCGGGAGCGTGCCTGTCAGCATCGTCGTGTGCGCGGGGAGCGTCATGGGGCAGGGCGAGTACGCGTTCTCGAACAGCCATGCGTCCTTCGCGAAGCGGTCGAGAAAAGGGGTTTGGATCTTCGTATACCCGTACAGCGGAAGGCGGTCGGCGCGCAGCGTGTCGATCGAGATCAGGATGACCGGCGCATCGGAAAACGTGAGATGGGCATGATCCCGCGAGCATGAGCCTAGGAGGAGACCGGAGAGCGCCGCCGCAGCAAGGTTCGCTCGGGTGACTCTTCTCACTTGCCGAACCGCGGGTGCTTTCTGGCCCCTTCGGACCTGTAGCGCAAGGCGCCAGCCGTGTCGCCCAGGATCGTCAGGGTCCGGACGGCCAGGGCGTAGGCCTGAGGAGACCCGTTCGTCCGGACCATGTCGTCGATGGTCTTCTTCGCCTCGGGGACCCTGTTCTGCGAGGCACGCGCCATCGCGAGCGCCGGCCACGCGTCGACGTACCAAGGGAAGTTCCTGACCTCCTCTGCGAACTCGACCTCGGCTTCCGGCAGACGGTTCATGCGCGCAAGGACGTTCCCCCGCAGGAAATGGAACCCGGCGAGGTCCGCCAGTCCCCGCTCTCCCGCCAACGCCTTGACCTGTTCCGTGATCTCCAGCGCTTTTCCGAGATTTCCTCGCCGGGCTTCGATATCGGCGAGAACGACATAGGAGCGCTTCCTCGACCTCCTGGATTCGATCGATTGTCGCGCCTCGGCTTCGGCCCGGACGAGATCGTTCTTCGCGAGGTAGGCACGGGCCTTGACCTCGTGCCCGCCGGTGTCTCCCCTGGAGACGGCGAGATCCGCGTCCTCGAGCGCCTCGTCGAAACGGCCGATCTGCATGCAGACGTTCGCGGCGGAGAGGAGGTAGTTCGTGCGGTCGGGGGGCGAGAGCTCCACCATCTTTCGGATCGCCTCGAGAGCTTTCTCCGGCCGTCCGGTCTGGACCAGCCCCTGCGCGTAGGATTCCCACGCGTCGACGATTCGCGGGTTCCTCGCCAGGAGCTTCTCGAAGGTCTCCGTGCTCTCACGGAACCGTCCCGCCGCCGCGAGTCCCAACCCTTCCTTCAAGAGCTGCAGCGTCGCGATCTCGTCCTTGGGGTCCGGCGCCGGGCCGCCCGTCGGGGAGGACGTCATCGAGAGATACCCGAGAGACGCGAGCTTTTTCGCATGCTCCGGGTCGACGGCCTGGGGAGCCTTGAACGCGGTGATTCTCCTTTCCAGATCGACCTTCATCGACCGGAGGGGATCGGGCTTCCCGTCCACCAAGTTGCGTCTCTGGCCCGGATCCTTCTCGAGGTCGTAGAGCTCGGGCCGGGGCGCCTCGATGTACTGCCAGCGCGCGTCCACGAGCGACCGGAGCTCACTCCACCCGAACCGGATCCGCGGGAAGAAGGTCTCGGCGAGGATGCGGCGCTCGGGGGGCTTCGCGCCGGAAGCGAGCTCGACGATCGAGAGCGTCTCGGGCGGGGGCTGGAACCCCGGAACGGCGAGGGTCTTCCCGATCGTCGTCACGACGTCGATGAGCTGGACCGGAACCGACACGCTCGTCCCCGCCAGAGCCGGCTTTGCCTCGCCGTCTCTTTTCGGAAGCTTCACGAGGAGCGGGACCTGGATGGACTCGCGGTAAAGGAACACCCCGTGCTCGCTCTCGCCATGGTCCCCGAGCCCCTCCCCGTGGTCCGAGAGGAACACGATCAACGAGCTGTCGTAGAGGCCTCTCGTCTTCAAGTGTTCGAGGAACGTGCCCACGATGGCGTCGGCAGAGGCCACCGCGCCGTCGTAGGGGTTCGGGTAGCGGCTGCGGAAGGGCTCCGGCGATTCGTAGGGGGCATGGGGCTCGTACAGGTGTAGGAAGCCGAACACCCTGGTCTGCTTCACGCCGTCCAGCCACCGGATCAGGAGGACGGCCGTCTCGTCTCCGGCCCTCCGCACGTAGCCGACGGGCTGTCCGGGCGACGAGGGCTCGATAGCGTCGTCGTAAAAGTCGAAGCCGCGCGAGATGCCGCTGTTTCCGGCCAGGACGATCGCGGACACGGCGGCTCCCGTTGTGTATCCCTGCTGCTTCAGGATCTCGGCGAGCGTCGGAACGGACGGCTCGAGACGGTATCCCCCGTTGTCGAGGACGCCGTGAATCGCCGGGAGCGTTCCCGTGAAGATGGAGGCGTGGGACGGCAGGGTGAGCGGGACTTGGCTGTAGGCCTTCTCGAAGAGGATGGCCTCCTGCCGGAAGGCCGAGAGAGCCGGCGTCTCGAGCCCGGAGTACCCGTAGAACGGCAGGTGATCCGAGCGGAGGGTGTCGACGACGATGAGGAAGAGCGGCGCACCGGGATGGGTCGGGGCGGCCTCCCGGCTGCCGGGCCCCTTCCGGGAACACGATGTGGCGAGGAGGCAGAAAAGCAGGATTCCGGCCCGGCGGGCGGCGCGCATAGTCTTCACCGTCCGTGCCCCGCCTCGGCGCGCGCGAAGCGAGCGTCCTGGGGATAGAGCCGCCGCGCCTCAGCGAGGAGGGCCTGCGCGTGCGAGGTGTTCCCGAAGCGTTCGAGGCTCCGCACGGCCATGAGGTAGGCGAAGGGGCCCGGCACCGCGCGGATCATCGCGTCGATCCGCCGGGAGGCCTCGCGCATATCCCCGCGCGACGCCGCGATGATCGCGAGCCCGGTGAACGCCTCGACGTTCTGCGGGAAGAGTTCCAGCTCCTTCCTGTACTCCGCTTCCGCGAGATCGAGCTTGTCCTGGCGCCCGAGGATCTCGGCCCGTAGAACGTGGAGGCCCATGGGGGGTGTCGTTTCAACGGCGGCCTTCGCCGCCTCATTCACTTTCTCCAGGGCTTCGGCGAGCTTCCCTTCGAGCATCGCGGCGCGAGCCAAAACCAGAAGGGCGCTGTCAACCGACGTCTTTCGCTCGAGGGCTCGCTCGGCCCAGCGTCTCGCGCCCGCCGGATCGTTCTCCGAGATGTGGATCCGGGCCAGCACCTCGGCGGCCCGCGCGTCCCCCATCTCCCACGCCACGTCCGCGTGCTTCCGGGCTTCCTCGGTCCGGCCGGCCCTGAGCGCCAGGTTCGCGACATCCACCAGATAGTTCGTGCGCCCCGGCGGAGAGAGCTGGGCCGTCCTCTTCAGGGCCGTGAGAGCTTCGTCCATCCGCCCCTGCCGCTCCAGCGCGGCGGAGAGGATTTCCCAGCCATCGATCAGACGGGGATTCGTCTTCAGGAGGCCAAGCAGGATCGGGACGGCCTCCGCGCTCTTCCCCGCCTGGTGAAGCTCGACCGCGCGCTGCAATTCGACTAGGCTGCCGATGGCCTCCTTGGGGTCCGGCAGGGGACCACCGGTCTCGGAGGCCGAGCCCGTGAGATAGCCTAGGGACTGGAGCTTCTTCGCCTGCTCGGGGTCTATCGTCGACGGAGACCTGAGCGCGGTCTTTCGCCTCTCCGTCTCGACGACCATCGAGCGGAGTTCAGGCGGCTTCCGGCCGGCCAGGTTTTCCTTCTCCGCCTGGTCCCCGGCGAGGTCATAGAACTCGGGAGTGGGTGCCTCGATGTACTGATGACGGATGGAAATGAGAGAACGGAGCTCGCTCCATCCGAGCCGGATACGCGGGCTGTAGTTCTCGGCGAAGATCCGCCTCTCGGGCGCGGGGCCTCCCGAAGCCAGCCCAATGAGGGACGTCGTGCCGGGTCTTTCCGGAAATCCCGGAACCGCGAGCGCCTCGCCGATCGTCGGGAAGACGTCGGAGATCTGAACCGGCGTCTTGACGCTCGTGCCGGCCAGGGCACCTCCGGGCAGCTTGATCACGAGCGGGATCTGGAGCGACTCGCGATAGAGAAAGATGCCGTGCTGCATCTCGCCGTGGTCTCCGAGGCCTTCTCCGTGATCGGAAAGGAAGAAGATCATCGCCCTGTCGTAGAGGCCGATCCTCTTGAGCTCGGCGAGGAACCCTCCCACGATCGCGTCGGAATACGCGACCTCCCCGTCATAGGGATCGCGGTAGCGTGACCGGTAGGGTTCGGGGGCCTCGTAGGGAGCGTGCGGTTCATAGATGTGAAGGAACGCGAAGAGGGGGCCGGGGCCCGCGCGGCGGATCCAGCCGAGCAGGAGATCCGCGGCCTCCTTTCCCGGGCGCCGCACGAAGTCGAGCATGCTCGTCCGGTGTTTCGACTCCACGCGCTCGTCCCAGAAGTCGAATCCCCTCGCGATCCCGCTCTGCGAGCTCAGGACGACCGCCGAGACCGCCCCTCCGGTCCCATAGCCAGCCTTCTTCAGCAGCTCGGCCAGGGTGGGGATGGAAGGATCGAGGCGGTAGCCCGAGTTGTCGAGAACGCCGTGCCGGCCCGGCTCGAGGCCCGTGAAGAGAGAGACGTGGGACGGAAGCGTGAGGGGAATGTGGGCGTAGGCCCTTTCGAAGAGGATGCCCTCGCTCCGGAGCCGGTCGAGGGCGGGAGCCTCGAGCTTCCGGTATCCGTACATCGGGAGGCGGTCCGAGCGGAGCGTGTCGACCGAGATCAGGATGACGGGGGCTCTCTCGAACCGGGGCCCCGCGGGGGTGTGCCCCGTCCCCCTGCACGACGGGAGCGCGAGCAGCAGGAGGATTCCGCCGGAGAGAGCCGTGCGGCGGGCCGGAGCGATCCGCATCTCGGGCAGGAGGATAGCGTCAACCCTGCTCAGGAAAAAAAATGCCCTGGCCCGAAGGTCAGGGCATGAAAGGAATCTGTGGGAAAGTCTAGAACCGGGCCCCGAACGTGACCAGGTAAGACCTGGGAATCTGGAACGAAGGCGCTAGGCTGGAGCCGGAGGTCGCCTCGCCGAACTGCGGGTTTTTCTGCCAGTTGGCATTCATGGACGCGCACTGCGAGGCCGGAGCCCCCTGTGGGCACTCGGTCGGCGTCGTTGTGAACGGATTGAAGCGGACGAGACCGTGGGCGTTGGGGGTGGTGCCCGTGCCGGTGAAGACCGACGTGCTGACGGCGGACGTGTTGTTGATGAACGTCACGCCATGAGCGTTGAAGAGGTTGAAGATCTGCGGCATGAGGAAGATCTCGACCGGTCCGATCTTGCCGGCGATGTTGATGGAGAGGTCGGTCCGGGCGATCGTGTTGGTGCGATAGGCGTCGCGATTCGTGAAGTAGTACGTCACGCTCGTCGGCGGGTTCAGGTAACAGTTGGTCTGGCTCGAGGGGGTGCACGCGAGGCTGGAGTCGACGTACGGGTACGACCTGATGGCGCCGGCCGCGCCGTAGGGCGTGCCGGTGTTCCAGGACTGGAGCAGCCCCGGGGTGATCGTGACCGGGCCGAGCCTCGCGTCGTAGGTCGCGTAGATGTTGATGCGATGCCTCTGGTCCTGGGAGAGGTCGCCCCTCGGCGTGTTCCAGGAAGCCTGCACGTACTCGGGGTAGTTGAGCGCCTGGAATGTCAGGGGGCCGCTGCCGGAATTCTCGCCGACGAAGTTGCCGATCGTGTGCGACCACGTCCAGTTGCCCCCGACGTTCAGCGGGCCGGTCCGGTAGGAGAGGGAGGTCATCAACGCGGTGTACTTGCGCTCTGGTGTGTTCGAGTTGACGTAGAACCCGAGGTCGTAGACGTTCCCGAGGGCGTCGGAGACGTGCCCGGTACCCAGGTTGCGATCGAGAGCGTAGAAGTCGGAGTACGTGCGGTAGATTCCGTCCACGCGGTAGACGAAGTTGCTGCCGAGGTTGCCGCCGAACCCGAGCGAGTACTCGTTCGCATTGGGCGACTTCATTGGGTTAAGGATCACCTGGTTCACGCCGGGCAGGCTGATGCCGTCAGCCGGGACGGTCGGGAACATGCCGGTTTTCGTGACGCCGAGGGCCCCGAACATCTGCTGCAGGACCTGGGCCGTCGGGGTGCACGTGGGGGGGCAGGCGGTGTTGATGGGTGCCCCTCCCCAGTAGTAGTAGTAGCTGGCCGGCGAGCCGGCCGAGGTGCCGCCCGTGCCCGCGATACCCTCCTGGATCTGGCCGACGTAGCGGGCGTAGCTGCCCGACACGCGGAACTTCCCGTCTCCCTTGATGTCGTACGAGACGGCGAGCCGGGGGCTGAACTGGCTGTCGTCCGCGACGAGGTGGCCGCCCGCGTCGAGGGCGTGGTTCTTGTCCCAGCGGACGCCGAGGTTGAAGGAGAGGCTGTTGTTGACCTTCCAGTTGTCGTTCACGAAGACCGACTGCGTCTGGAGTTTGCTCCCCTGGCTCAGCACGGGGATCGGGTAGTACTCGAGGTAGGAGCTGGCGTCGACGACCGGGTAGAGGTTGCCCCCTTGTTGGACGACCGACGACGCGCTGAAGAACCAGCTGCTGCCGGACTGGTAGTTGTTCGACATGCGCTTCGAGTCGAAGTTCTGGTAGCCCAAGGCGATGCTCATCGTGCCCAGACTCTGCGACGAGAGGAAGTAGGTTCCCTTCCCGGAGATGTCCTGGTTGTCCCGGGACTCGGGGCTGCAGACGCCGCAGAAGATCGGGGAGAAGAACTGGCCGTAGCCGTCGGCCTGGGAGACGGCGGCGGTGCCGCCGATGAGCGAGGTGTTGGTTCCGCCCGAGTTGATGAAGGTGAACGTCTTCTTCGAGTACGATCCCTCGAGGAAGAAGTCGCTCGTGAGGACGCCGCTGTATTGGAAGTTCAACAGATCCGAGGGGGTCATGCGGTTGTACATGACGTTCGTGTCGATGATCGGGTACGGTGTGAAGTAGTAGTTATCCGAGTGTAACGTCGTCCAGGTGTAGTCCCCCGTGATCGTGTGGTTTGCAAACGGCGTGATCGTCAGCTTTCCCTCGTAGCGAATGCCCAGGTTTCGCTGCGGGAAAGACTCGGTGGGCCCGCCGGGCGTGACCGCCGACGTGGCCGACGACGTCTGAGCGTCGTTGTAGCGGACGGCGCCGAAGAACCAGATCGTGTCCTTCCAGATCGGTCCGCCGAGCGTGCCCTCGTACGTGGGGACCCACTTGTCGGTGTAGGTCGTGGGGATCGGGGTCTGGGCCTTGGTGTTGTCGTTGTTCTCCGTCACGCGGAAGGAGCCGCTGAAGGCGTTCCCTCCCCGCTTCGTGACGGCGTTGATGACGCCGCCCGTGAAGCGCCCGAACTCCGCCGAGACGGCAGACGTCATCGTCGACGTCTCCTGGATCGCGTCCTCGATGTAGAGGGCCGTCGGCGTGCCGCGGACGTTGTCCTGGATGTTGACGCCGTTGACGGTGAAGGTGCTGTCGTACGACATGCCTCCGCCGACCGTGAAGGTGCCGTTAGGCCCGTTCTGGTTCACACCCGGGGTTAGGGCGATGGATGATTGGATGGTCCTGGCGACCGGAAGCTTGTCCAGAGTATCCGCGGAATAGGTCGTGGTCGCCGCCGATCCCTGGGAGACGGTCTCGCTCTGCGCGGCGACGGTGACCGCGGTGGTCACGCCGGCCATGGCGAGTTTGACGTTCACCTTAACCTCCTGGCTCGAGGAGACCTTGATGGTTCTCGTCGCGGTCTGGAAGCCGGACAGGGCGGCCGTGACGGTGTAGTCGCCCCCCGCCAGCTGGGGGAAGATGTAGTCCCCGTTGACGTTCGTCACGGTGGTTCTGGAGCCCTGAAGAGCCGGGGATGTGGCGGTGACCGACACGCCCGGCAAGCCGGCTCCCGCCTCGTCGGCCACGTTGCCGCTCAGTGTTCCAGTCGGTATGCCCTGCGCCCACACGTAATTCGCCATGAGGAGTGGTAGCACCAGGAGTACGAGCCAGACCTTTTTGTTTTTCATGCTTCTCTCGCTTCCTTCCTGAATCAGAGGACGCCCTCTCGGGCTAATGAATGAACGATTTGAAGAATATGAACGAGCCGGACGACACTCAAAATGATTCAAATGACTCATACCATTTCGAGAAAAGGGTGTGCCGTCGAGCATGGAACTCCACCTTGGACATTTCGAGTCGATCCTTTCGGCAATAATTTGGAGAGGATCCCAAGAAACCGGAGCCGCGCCTTTTCTCGGCGACCGGGCTCCCCCGAAGGCCGTGCTCGCAAGCGGTTTGATATCAGCGACTTCCATCGGTCTACGAGAGAACCTCGCATTCATGTCAACAGACTGAAACTCCTCATTAAGGAAGAACCGTGCCATGGATGTCGAGGACCACGGCGCCCGTGATTCGGGGAATACCGGGCGGCCGTAAATGCATTTAGCAGACATCAAGGTGAAAGCGTCCCGGTGCGTCGTCCTGTTCTCGAGATCCTCCCTGAACGAAGGGGCGCTGAAAGGAATGCCCGGCCGTGGCCGGATCTTCGCGTTCTCCGCGCGTCGAGTGGCCGAGGCCGTACGGGCCCTCGGCCGGGTGGACCTGATCCTCGCCGGCGACGGACCGGCCCCGGACGGAGCGCGCTTGCTGCCCCAACGCGGCCACGGGTTCGGCGAGCGCCTGAAGAACGCCTTCGAGGACGCGCGCGCGGCCGGCTACACCGAGATCGTCGCCGTTCCCGGAGACGTGCCTGGCCTCTCCGAGGCGCAGCTCTCCGCCGCTTTTCGGGCGCTCGAAACGCGGGACAACGTTCTCGGCCCGTCACCGGACGGCGGCGTCTGGCTGATCGGGTCGCGCGCGGGGACGGACCTTTCGGAGCTCTTCGAAAAAGTGCCGTGGCGGACGGCGGGCGTTTTTTCGGGTCTCGTCCGTAACGCGCCCGGCGCGGCTCTTCTGGACGCGCTTCTCGACGTCGACCGCCCGTCCGACCTCGCCGTGCTCGCGTCGGAGCCGGGCCTCGATCCCGCACTCGCGGCGCTTCTCCGTTCGCTGCGCCTTGTCCCCGTCTTTCCCACGCGCGTCCGCCGGACGCGGACGCACGGGTCCCGCCCCGTCGCGCCCGCCCGCGCGCCTCCTGCCCGGCTCGCCGCCTGACGATCTTCCCCGCGGCCCGGGACCACTCTCGAGTTCAGGAGGTTGGCGATGACCGTTCTCGCCGAGCGGACTCCGCTCCACATCCCCGCGCTTCACACGTTCGCGGAAGACGACGTCTCGTACGCCGTCGACCCCGAGGCGCCAAACTGGATCGCCACCGACGCGCGCGGCGAACAGATCCTGCGCGAGATCCGGAGGGGGGAGGATGCCGGAACGCCGCTCGCGTTCGGCTCTCTCGTGGCGCGCTGGGCCGCCGAGCATCAGCTCGAGGCGGGAAAAGCCTGGGTGCACGTTCACGATTTCCTGCGTGCTCTCGACCGCGCGGGCATGCTGGCCGACGCTCCGTTCGTCCGCGCCCCCTATCCTGGCCGTGCCGCGCTCATCAAACCGGCCGGCCTCCGCGAGCTGTGGTTGCAGATCAACAACGCCTGCAACCTCACGTGCACGCACTGCCTCGTTTCGTCGGGTCCCGGCGGTGCGCCCGGAGTCGACGCCGCGGCCCTCGTGCGGCTCGTCGACCGCGCGAAAGAGCTCGGCATGGAGCGCCTCTACGTCACCGGCGGCGAGCCTTTTCTGAGGACGGACATTTTCGACCTCGCGAAACGGGCCACGGAGACCCACGGCGCCGAGATGATCATCCTCACGAATGCCACCGTCTTCGCGGGTGCCGTGAAGAAGGGCCTCGAGACGCTGGACCGCGCGAAGGTGAAGTTTCAGGTGTCGATCGACGGAGCCCGCCCGGAGACGAACGATGAGGTCCGCGGCGCCGGCACGTTCGTGAAGGCGCTCGACGGCGCGAAGCTTCTCGCGGACATGGGCTTCGACGTCTCGCTGACGACGGTCACGACCGAGCAGAACCTTTCCGAGCTTATCGAGATCCCCGCGCTCGTCAAGCGCGTCGGCGCGAAGAGCCAGCACCTCATGTGGAGCCACAAGCGTGGCCGCGCGATCGAGAGCCGGAACGGCTTCTTCCCGGAGAATGTTCCGCTCCTCAAGGCCGTTCTCGCCGTCGTGGACGTCGCGGCGCGCGAGAGGACGACGCTCGACAACCTCGAGGCGATCAAACGGCGCGTGAACGGCGTGCCGGGCGTCAAGTACGACCTCGGAAACGCGGGCTGGGACTCGATCTGCGTCTACGCCGACGGAAAGGTCTATCCGACGGCGGCCCTCGCGAACGAGCCCACGCTCGTCTGCGGCGACGTGACGCGGCAGGATCTCGCGGACATCCTCGAAACGTCACCCGTCGTCAGGGCTCTCCGAGCCGCGACGCTCGCACAAAAGCCGTTGGTGAATGCCGACCCCTTCCGCTTCTTCACGGGCGGCGGGGATCTCGAGCACGCGTGGTGCTTCTCGGGCGGCGATTTCCTCGGCGCCGACCCGTACTACCCGATTTCGGTCGCGCTGTCGAAGCGGGTCATGACCGACCTCGGCCGCGAGAAGCGCGCGCGGACGAACACGCGCTCCGGGTACGACGCGCCGCTCGTTCTCCACGCAATGGGGGACGGCGCGATCGCCTGTGGGACCGCCGACGGAGCGCTCGCCGAGGAGCTCGTCCTCACGCTCCACTCCAACTGCGTCCTCTCGTTCGACGTCGACAAGCCGCGCGCGAAAGTGCGCGAGTTCTACGGAGCGGCCGCCGAGACGCCGCAGGCCGAGCTGTGCTGCCCCACGAAGTACGACGACTCGGCCATCTCCCACATCCCGCAGGACGTGATCGACCGCTTTTACGGCTGCGGCTCGCCCATGACGATCGCGGGCATCCAGGAAGGCGAGACCGTCCTCGACCTCGGCTCGGGGGCCGGCATCGACGTCTTCATCGCGGCGAAGCTCGTCGGGAGGACGGGCAAGGCCATCGGCGTCGACATGACGGACCGGATGCTGTCGGTCGCGCACGAGAACAAGCCCAAGGTGGCCGACGCGCTCGGCTACGACGTCGTCGAATTCCGCGAAGGATTCCTCGAGAAGATCCCGGTGAAATCGAAGACGGTCGACCTCGTCACCTCGAACTGTGTCGTGAACCTCTCGCCCGACAAGCCCCGCGTCTTCGAGGAGATCTGGCGCGTGCTGAAGGACCACGGGCGCATCGTGATCTCGGACATCGTTTCGGAACGGGAGGTCCCGCCTCATCTCAAGACGAACCCGCAACTCTGGGGAGAGTGCCTCGTGGGAGCCCTCACGCAGGAGGGGTTTCTCGCCGGCCTCGAGCGCGCCGGCTTCTACGGCCTCGAGGTCCTGAACAAGAGCTATTGGAAGGACGTCGAGGGGTACCCCTTCTTCTCCGTGACCGTGCGCGGCTTCAAGTTCGAGAAGACCGCGGGCTGCGTCTTCAGGGGCCACCGGGCCGTGTACCTCGGGCCGGGCAAGGCATTCGTCGACGAGGAGGGCCACCAGTTCCCGCGCAACGAGGCTTACGAAGTCTGCACCGACACGGTCGCGAAGCTCTCACATCCACCGTACAAAGGCTTCTTCGCGATCCTCGAGCCGGGTGAGGAGCGGGCCGGCTATGCGTGCTGCGCGCCGGGCGCGGATGGGACGAGCTGCTGCTGATGGTCTTCATCCTCGTGGAAAGTGATCGCGGCCCCGCCAGGGGAGCCTTCGTCGATGCCCTGAAGGCCGGCAAGGCCTACACCCGCGAGTACCGGATCAGTGCCAGGGCCGGGAATCACGTCTGGGTCCACGAGCGGAGTCACATCGTCTGTGATCCCGACGGCAGGATCGAATACGTCACCGGCCTGTTCTTCGACATCACCGAGCGGAAGAGCCTCGAGCAGAGTCTTCACAAGGCTGAACAGGACTTCAGAATCGTCGTCGACAACATCCCGGCCGTCACGTTCAAGGGGTACATCGACGGCACGATCGATCTCTTCGACAGAAAGGTGGAGGCGTTGATCGGCCACTCCCAGGCGTCATTCGGTCCGTACGGGATGAAGTGGACGGATCTGATCTGGGAAGAAGACCGCGAAGCCACGAGGAGGGCCTTCATCGGGGCCCTGAAGACCAATCGGGCCTACGTTCGGGAGTATCGCGTGAGATCCGCGAACGGAAGTCCCGTCTGGATCCACGAGAGGAGTCACATCGTCTGCGATCCCGCGGGCAGGGTGAAGTACATCAGCGGGCTTTTCTTCGACATTACCGAGCGCAAGGAGCTCGAAGCCACGGTGGCGGAACGAACGTTGGAGCTCCAGCACGCGAACGATCGCCTGATGCTCTGGGGAGAGGAGCTGGAGCACCGCAATGCCGAGATCAACCTGCTTGGCCAGATGGGCGACCTGCTGCAGAGCTGCAACACCAGCGCCGAAGCCCACACGGGGTTCCAGGTATTCGCGAAGCAACTGTTTCCGGATGACTCCGGGACCCTGCTCGTTTTCGAAGAGTCCGGCCGGATGGTCGAGGCCGTGGCCACGTGGGGAGACAAGCCGCCTGGCGAAAGCGTGTTCTCCCCGGACGACTGCTGAGGCTTGCGGCGCGGACGAGTCCACGGCCGCACGGACATCGAGGCCGGCCTGCGCTGCCGGCACGTGGCGGACGGCCGCGCCGCCTATCTGTGCGTGCCCATGATGGCCCATGGGGCGGCGCTCGGAATGCTCCACCTCCTGCTCGCGTCTCCCGACCCGGAACGATGGGATGCCCGGCAGCACCTGTCCGTGCGGGATCCCCTCACCGGCCTGTTCAACCGCCGCTACATGGAGGAGTCCCTGGCACGGGAGCTGCGCCGCGCGGAACGTCAGGACAAGATGCTCGGCGTCCTCATGGTGGACATCGACCACTTCAAGAGCTTCAACGACACCTTCGGCCACGATGCCGGTGATGCCCTTCTGCGGGAGCTGGGCACCTTCCTGCAGCGGCGGATCCGGGCCGGTGACATCGCCTGCCGTTATGGGGGAGAGGAATTCACGATCCTTCTGCAGGACGCCTCCCAGGAGACCTCGCGGCAGCGGGCCGAGGAGATTCGGGAGGCCGCCAAGCGGCTGCAGATCCACCATGGCCAGCGGGTCCTGGATCCCGTGACGCTGTCTCTGGGGGTCGCGACCTTTCCGCAGAACGGCGCAAACCGCGACACCCTCATGCAAAGCGCCGACGTCGCCCTCTATCGGGCCAAGCAGGAGGGGCGCGACCGCGTCTGCGTGGCAGAAAACCGGTAAATCACGCCGATCCCGATCTCACTCATGGCGCGGACGGTGAGCGGTATGCCCCGCGTCGCCGTCAGCCCCGCAGCGCCTTGATCCGGCCGAGGTGACTGTCGTCGTGGCCCGCGAGGACCTCGGCGAGCTGCTCGAGCGTCAGCTCCCCCCTCTTCGGGTGAAGAGCCGTGTGCCGCCACGCCGCGTGCGGCAGCGCGCGGAGAAGGACGAGCGTGTCCTCGCGGAGCCGCCGGAATTCCTTCGCGACGGCCGCGGCATCGGCTTCGGCGTACTTCAGGAGGCTCGCCGCCCGGTCGTTGTCGAGCATCCAAAACACGGGGCGCTCCGAAAACGCCATCTTCGAGAAGCGCTCCTGATAAACGCGTTCGATGTCGCGCACGTGCGCGGCGTTCTCGATCATCGACCATTTTCCGGAGGGCTCGCGCCGCCGGAGCACCTCGTCCGGCACGCCCTTGAGCGCGGCGGCGAGGGCCGCGGGGGCGGCTGACAGGCGATCGAGAATGGCCGCCCGGCGCTTGATCGCGTCGATCTGGGCGAGGTGCCCCGCATCGTTGCCGACGGCGTGCCGCGCGACCAGCTCGTCGATCGTGAGGCGGCCCACCGTCTCGTGGATCCCGGCGCGCCGCCACTGCTCGGGCTTCGCCTTCCTGAGAAGGCGCAGGCTTTCGCGGCGGAGACGCATCCAGTCGCGCAGGATGTCCGCGGCCTTCTGGCCGCGGTAGTTACGCTCGATGGCGAGGGCGTCGCCGTTGACGTCGGGCAGCTTCGGCTCGGGCTCGGCGAGGATGCGCGTGTACCTCTCGAGATACGCCTCGCGCTCCATGTCGCGCATGTGGCACAGGATTTCCAGGATCGACCACTTGCCCGGCGCCGGCGTGAAGAGGAGCAGCTTCTTCGGGATCCCGCGAAGCGCCTCTTTGAGAGCGGCCGGCGTCGCCGCGAGCGTCTCGAGGTGGCGGGCGCGTTCGTTCACGATGGGGGACGTCGTATCAGGCATGGGAGGCTCCCGTCTTGGCAAGTGGCTCTTCCGGCTCCGGGAAGAGCAGTTCCTGCGGTTTGAGGCGAAGGAGAAGCGCGTCGAGGACGAGCGCGCCCCACTCGTCGCGGCGCGCGGGATCGAGCGCGAGGTGCGGAACACCCCACGCCGCGAGTGTCTGCTCGATGGAGTCGTCGATTTCCCGCTGGAACGCGAGATCCGTGTCGCGCACGCCGTCGAAGCGCGGATCGCCGACGATCGGCACCTTGAAGAGCGCGTCGTAGGTCGTCGTCCAGCTCCGCACGAGGCTCTCGAGAACGGCTTCCGAAGGGGCGCCCGTGAACGCCCGCCGCATGTAGCAGTAGTTGTCGAGGACGGCGCGATCGCAGAAGACGACGTCGGCCTTGGCCTCGGCCTGGAGCTCCCAGGCGATCTGCGTATGGAGGATCCAGGACTGCGCCTTGAGTGTCGTCTCCCGGTTGATCGGCAGCGGGCACTCCCGCGCGACCTCACGGACGAGCTCGACGGTGAGGTCTCTCTTCTTGAGCGCCGCCGCGAGGTCGTAGCAGAGGGTGGTCTTTCCGACGCCGTGCGTGCCGATGAACGCGACTTTCATCCGGACCGGAGGATATCAGCGGCGCGCGGCAGGCGCGGCCCGGACCTCACGCTCAAGACCGCGAGCCGACGGGAGTCAGCACGAGCCCGGCCGTCATGTCGAGCATGCGGTCGATCGAACGCTTCGCCCGGAGGCGCACGGCCTCGGGAACCTCGAGAACCGGCGCGAGGTCGCGGAGGCAGAGATAAAGCTTCTCGAGCGTGTTGCGCTTCATGTGCGGGCAGGTGTTACACGCGCAATCGGCCACCGGAGGCGCGGGAATGAGCGTCTTGCCCGGCGCGGCGCGGTGCATCTGATGGAGGATGCCCTCCTCGGTCGCCACGATGAACAACGTCCGGGGCGACGTCACGACGTGCCTCAGAAGGCCCGACGTGGACGCCACGACGGTCGCGTGCCGCAGGATGGCCTCCTCGCATTCCGGGTGCGCGATCACCTCCGCCTCGGGATGGCGCGTCATGAGGTCGATGAGCTTCTTCTCCGAGAACGTCTCGTGCACGACGCACGTGCCCGGCCACACCACGAACTTCCGGTTCAGCTTCTTCTCGAGCCACGCGGCGAGGTTCCGGTCCGGTGCGAAGACCACCGGATCGGGAATCTGCCGGAGGATGACTTCCGCCGAGGACGACGTCACGATGACGTCCGAGAGCGCCTTCACCCCCGCCGAGCAGTTGATGTAGCTGACGACCGTGTGACCCGGATACTTCTTCAGCCACTCTTCGAAGAGCGGCGCCGGGCAGCCGTCGGCGAGCGAACAGCCCGCCTCGAGATCCGGCACGACGACGGTCTTCTGGGGCGTGAGGATCTTCGACGTCTCCGCCATGAAGTGAACACCCGCGAAGGCGATGACCTGCTCCGTCGCCAGCGTTCCGCGGCGGGCGAGCTCGAGCGAGTCGCCCACGAAGTCGGCGAGATCCTGGATCTCGGACTCCTGGTAGTAGTGGGCCAGAACGACCGCGTTCCGCTCCTTCTTGAGGCGGCGGATCTCCACCTCGAGGTCGAGCCTCTCTTCCACGGGTGCGGGTCGTGCGAGAGGCCGTGCGCTCACGCCCGCAATCTTACCGCCCGGCCCGAGACGGCCGGACCCCTTTGCTACACTCGCGCCGCCCGGCCGATGCTTCTCGGCCCAAGGATTTCATGAGCGCCGAAGCACGGGTCCTGACGCCTTCCCAGCCTTCGCAGTGGATCGCGAATCCACGCTGGGATTTGATCTGCCTGACCCTCTCGGCGGCGCTCGTCGCCATTCCGCCGCTCGTCCATTCGCTGGGAAAGACCACCGTCGGCGGCATGGATCTCCTCATCACGCTTCTCATCGGTGGCCCCCACATGTACGCCACGTTCCTGAAGACGGTGTTCGAGCCGCGCTTCCGGCAGCTCCATCCGGCGCTCACCTGGGCGCCCGTCGTCGTCGTCCCCATCGGCGTCATCCTCGGCGTCATCTACGCCTTCCCCTGGCTCCTCACGTTCTTCTTCACGTGGGCCTCGATCCACGTGTGCGACCAGGCCTCGTACATCGGCTATCTCTACAGGGAAAAAGGCGGCGCCGCGCGCCCGTGGCAACGCCTCCTGGATTTCGGCGTCGTCATGACGTCGCTCTACAGCTACGCGATGTACCGCCACGTCGCGGGCACCTTCCGCATCGGCGACACGACCCTCTGGTTCCCCGCGTTCCTCAAGTACGCCTGGTTCGCCGACACCTTCGCGGTGATGACGGCGGCCCTCATTGCCGCGTGGGTGGTCCTCACCGTGAACCAGCTCCGCCGCCGAGAGGTCGCTGCGCCCTACGCCTTCTTCATGGCGCTGACGATCGCCGTCGCGCTCCTCGTTCCGCGCCTCCCCGAGCTCTCGGTCTCCTTCCAGGGCTTCAATGCATGGCATTCGTTCCAGTACCTCGGCCTCACGTACCTCATCCTCCGGCAGGACAACAACGCCGCGGGGTACGCGTTCGTGAGGAAGATGGCGCAGCCCGGGAAGTTCTTCCGCTACTACGGCTGGAACCTGCTTCTCACGACGGGCGCGACGCTCGTCATCCTCCTCCTCACCGTGGTGCTGCGCCTGCCCGCGGAGCCCAGCTATTACGCGGTCGTGCTTTCGTTCCTCCTCACGCACTACGCGCACGACCACTTCCTCTTCGCGCTCGGCAGCGGCTTCAAGCCGAAGTGACGGTCCTTCGGCCCGCCCGCCGGCACGCGATGACGATCGCCATGGTCGCTACGTGGACGGCATTCACCCTTGTCTTCGGTCTCGTCGGCGGCACTGCCGAGGGCGCGAAGAAGAAGAAAGGAAAGACGCCCGAGCCCACGCCCGTTCCGCGGCCCGCGGACCCGTACCGCGTCACGATCCCGACGGCCGACGGCGTCGCCCTCGCCGCCTCGTGGAGGCCCGTCGACCGCAACCCGAAAGCGCCCGGCGTCCTCCTCATTCACGACTTCTCGCGAGAGCGGCGCGAGTGGGAGCCTTTCGCCGAGGAGCTCCACGGCCTCGGCTTCGCGACGCTTTCCTTCGACCTCCGCGCCCACGGCGAGTCGACGAAGAAGGCCGGCGCGACGATCGCGATCTCTCCGCGCCTCCTCCGCGATCCGGCCGGCTTTCCGAGCGACGTGGCGGCGGCGGCGGCGTGGCTCCGCACGAAGTCGCCGAAGACGGCGGCCGTCGGGCTCTCGGTCGGCGGCTACCTCGCGCTCCTCGCGTCGTCACGGGGCCAAGTGGACGCCGTGGTGGCCCTCTCGGTCAACGAGCCGCGCGTCGCGCCGCTCGCGGGGGGAGCCCCCGTGACGCCGCGCGGCGCCCTCCTGCTCGCGTGCATCCAGGACCCCGGCCGCGCGGACTCGGCGAAGAAGCTCCTCGCGGCGTCCGCCGAGCCGAAGCGCATGCTCCTCTTTCCCGGCGGCGCCCACAACTTCGCCGTGCTCCGCGAGCACCCCGAAGCGAAGACCGCGACGCTCGTGTGGCTCGCCGAACGCCTCGGGGCTCCGTCGCCTCCGGCGCCGGCGGCGTCGACGCCGCCGGCAACCGTCCCGAAGTAAGCTCCGCGCGCAATGAAGACGGTCGTCTTCGACATCGAAACGGTGTCGTTTCCGTGGCTCGAGCTAGACCCTCTCCAGCGCGAGAAGCTCACGCGTTACGCGGAAGACCATGAAGATTTTCTTAGAAGGAAGGCGGGGGGATCGCTCTCGCCGTATATGGGAAAAATCGTCGTGGTCGCGATGCTGAACCCCGAGACGGGCAAGGGCGCGGTCTGGTACGAGGCAGCGGAGCGGCACGAGGCGAAATCGGCCGACGGGCTCTTCGACTTCGTCGGGTGCTCCGAGAAGGAAATGCTCTCGGACTTTTGGGCGGCCCTCTCGAAGTTCGACCGCTTCGTGACCTTCAACGGGCGCACGTTCGACGGGCCGTTCTTGTCCGTGCGCAGCGCGATCCACGGTCTCTTGCCTTCCAAGAATCTCCTCGGCTACCGGTACTCGATGGAGACGCACGTCGACCTGCTGGAGGTCCTGACGTTCCAGGGCGCGGTCTCCCGCGACCAGACGCCGACCCTCCACTCCGCCTGCGTCGCGTTCGGCATCCCCTCGCCCAAGAGCGCCGAGATGCACGGCTACGCAGTCGGCGATGCGTACCGCGAAGGCCGCCTCGGCGAGATCGCCGACTACTGCCGGAGAGATGTCGAGGCGACGGCCGCGCTGTACCGTCGCCTCGAGTCGACTCTGCTACCGCTGTTCAGGAAGTAGCGCGCCCCGTTACTGCCAGCCCCCTTCGATGAAGAAGCCGTCGAAGTCGTAGTGGGCGGGAACCCACACGGCGCCGGGGAACGGCGGGAAGGCCCAGCCGAGGTCGCTCACGTAGAAATAGCCGGGACCTGGGCGGTACGAGTAGAAGCGGCTACCGGCGAAAACGCGGAAGGGGCTGACGTAGCCGCGGCCGTAGAACGCTGCCGACGGACGGGAGAACGATCGCCCGCCCCACGCGCGGGCGCCCGACTCCCGGCCGCGGTAGCCGTCCACGCGGAACCCCTCTCGGCGGCCCGAGTTGCCTCGGAACGCCTCGCCGCGATATCCCTCTCGGCGACCGGCTTGGCCGCGAAACGCGTCACCTCGCGAGCCGCGCTCTGCCCCGCGGGACGGGCGCGCTTCCCGCCCCTGGCCGCGACTCCAATTTTGGGCGTCCGCATTCGGGGCGATGGACACCAGGGCCGCGAGGGCCGCGGCGGACAGTGTCAGGTTGCGCATCAGGTTCTTCATGATCGGCCTCTCTTTCTGCCCCGGGATCGGGACACCCTGTCTATTGCAAGCGAGAGGCCCGGAAAAACGGCCCAAACGCCGTGATTCCTGTCACCGGTGCACTTTTTGGTGCCTCCGGAAAGGGACGCCTGACCGAAAAGCAGCGAACGCGGCGGCCAGCGGTAGCGCGATCAGAAGAGGCTTGTTGAGGGTCCAGGCAGCCGCAAGGTTCCCGTGGAGGAGCTGGTGGGCGGCTCTGAAGCTCCCGCAGCCCGGGCACTGGGCGCCGAAGACTGTCCGAAAGAGGCACGGCGGATAGAAGCCCGCGGTGGCGGGATCGAACAAGAAAAGGACGGCGATGCCCGCGCACGCGAGGAAGGTCGCGACTCGGCGCGTCTATGCCTCCAGGTTCTTCCGCGCGTTCCTCACGAGCAGGAAGCAGAGGCCCGCGAAGACGAGCGCACACAGGACGTCGCCCGCAATCCCGTTCTTGAGGATGGGATAGAACGTCTCGCCGAGGTCGAGCTTCTCGAGAAGCGTCGGTTTCTCCATGTGGAAAATCGAATCGCCCGTGAAGGCGACGAGCGCAATGAGCACCCCGCCCAGCGAGCCTCCCGCCACGAGACCGGTGGCGTATAGCATGCCCGACGACAGCTCGCTCTCCTGTTTCTTGTGCGAGACCTTCTCGACGAGCCCCTTCATCATGCCGCCGATCCAGATCGGGAACGTGGTCGAAAGCGGCAGGTACGCGCCGACGGCCCACGACAGCGCGTGCGCACCGGCCATCTGCGCCATGAACGCGAGGAAGACGCCGACGAGGACCGGCGCCCACGGCAGGTTCTGCGCGAGGAGGCCCTTGATGATCGTGGCCATGAGCGTCGCCTGCGGCGCCGCGAGCTTCGGGCCGCCGATGCCGTGCGCCTCGCCGCCCGCGTACGTCTTGTCGAGGAGGAACAGCGTACCGCCGATGACGAGCGTCGAAACGAGGACGCCGATGATGAAGCCGATCTGCTGGCGGCGCGGGGTCGCGCCCACGAGGAAGCCGGTCTTCAGGTCCTGGGACGTCGCGCCCGCGTTCGCGGCTGCGATGCACACGAGGGCGCCCACGCAGAGGGCGACCGGCTGGTACGCCTCGCCCGTGCGGCCCATGAGGACGAACACGAGGCAGGTGCCCATGAGCGTGGCGATCGTCATGCCGGAGATCGGGTTCGAGGACGTGCCGATGATGCCGACGATGCGGCTCGCCACGGTCACGAAGAAGAAGCCGAAGACGACGACGAGAAGCGACATGATGAGAGAGCCCGGGAACGGCCCGTGCGGGAAGCCCGGCAGGATCGCGATGAGAAGGGCCAGGACGATCGAGCCCACGACGACGATGCCCATCCCGAGGTCGTCGTCCGTGCGGACCTTCTTCGCGGCCCCGGCGCCGGCGCCGAGGCTCTTCACCGACTCCTTGAAGGCGCCGACGATGGTCGGCAGCGTCTTGACGAGCGTCATCACGCCCGCGCACGCGACGGCGCCCGCGCCGATGTAGCGCACGTATGCGCGATAGATCCACTCGGCGTGCGAGTGGCTGTTCCGCCAGCCATCCGAGAAGCCGAGCTTCGTGAGGTCCTCGACAAGGCGCGTCTCGGGCACGAAGATGGAGATGAGCGGGATGAGCGCGAGCCACGAGAGCACGCCGCCCGAGGCGAGCTCGCCGGCGATCTTCGGCCCGATGATGTACCCGAGGCCGAGGTACTCCGGCGTCACGTCGCAGGAGAGCGTAGCGTCGGGAATCTTCCCGTCCTTCCCCGTCTGGAACCACGTCGCCGTCTCGCGCCAGAGGCCGAGAATGCCGTACAGGAACTTGTAGAGCATCGAAATGCCCACGCCCGCGAAGACCATCTTCGCGAGGTTGCCGCCCTTCTCGCCCGCGATGAGGACGTCGGCGCAGGCCGTGCCCTCGGGATACGGCAGGGTGCCGTGCTCGTTGACGATGAGCGGCCGGCGGAGCGGGATCATGAAGAGGACGCCGAGGGTGCCCCCGATCGCCGCGAGCAGGAAGATGACGAAGTACTTGAAGTAGTCCGCCCCGTTCGAGAGGAAAAGGAGCGCGGGCACCGTGAAGACGACGCCCGCCGCCACCGACTCGCCGGCCGAGCCGATCGTCTGGACCATGTTGTTCTCGAGGATCGTGGACTTCCCGAGCTTCTTGAAGACCGCGATCGAGAGCACGGCGATGGGCACGGACGCGGAAACCGTCAGGCCGGCGCGAAGCGCGAGATAGACCGTAGCCGCGCCGAAGATGATGCCGAAGAACGATCCGAGGAGGATCGCCTTCAGCGTGAACTCCGGGACCTCCGCGTCCGCCGCGATGTACGGCTTGAAGTCCTGCCCGCTGCCGGGTGCGCTCATCCGTCTGTCCTCCTCACGTCATCTGAAAACTGCCGGGGAGTCTGCCATTCCCCGAGGCGCCTTGTCGAACGCGGCCGGGCGCGCGAGGGGGCCTATACTCTTACCTGCTCGTGCCATCGCGATCCATTCCGGAATCACGGGTTCGAGTTGTCTCCCCAGGAGGGCCCCCATGAACCCCACCGTCCTCGTCCTCGTGGACGATCTGTTCTGGAGAACCAAGATCGAACACACGCTGAAGTCGGCGCAGGCGACCGGCGTGTTCATCGACAAGTCGGACCAGCTCGCGGCCAAGGCCGACCCCCGCTCCGTGGGCCTCGTCATCGTCGACCTCGCGCTTCGCGACGACCCGTTCTCGGCGATCGCGGCCCTCAAGAAGAACGCGAAGACGAAAGGCATAGCGGTCGTGGGCTATTACGAGCACGTCCGCAAAGACCTGTTTGAGAAGGGCGGGAAGGCCGGTTGCGACCAGGTCCTCCCCCGCGCAGCCTTTTCTCAGCACCTGGGCGACATCGTCATGAAGTACGCGCTCCCGGGCGGCTTCCGCGCGGAAGAAGAAGAGACCGACCTGCCCGAGGAGTAGAGGCGCCGGTCAGAGGGAGGGCGTCACGATCTCCACGCCTTCAACCAGGCCGCGAAAGTGGCGTTCATTGAAGGTGAGAACGACTTCCGCTCCGGCACGCACGGCGCAGCGCGCGATCACGGCGTCGTAGGTGCGGCCCCCGGCGATCGACTGCGCGGGGGCGTTTGACACGAGCGCCCGATACGAAGCCGCGTCGAGCGCGACGAGGGAGTGCCCGAAGAGGTTCGCGTCGAGAAGCGCGAGCGCATCACCCGGAGAGAGGCGGTGCGGCGCCGGCAACCTCGTGAGCACCGCATAGGTTTCGACGAGAGCCGGAGCGGCAACGATGAGGCGCTCACCGGCAGCGAGGCGCGAAGAGATCTCCCGAGCGGCCGCCTCGTGATGCTCGTGCCAGTCGACGAGAGCCGCGATGATGCAGCTCGTGTCCGGCAGGAATCCCGCTCGGACGGTCCGCGCCATCTCAGCCTCGGCGTCTCAGAGCCGTCCGGGTGCGCTCGACGCTCTCCCCGGTCAGTCGCGGCCCGCCCTTTCCGCCCGTGGCGCGGGCAACGGTGAGCCGGCCCTCGCGCACGAGACGCACGGGCCGGGCTGAGGGCTCGAGGATCACCTGACCCTCGGTGACACGGACCTCCACGGTGGTGCCGGCGACCAGTCCCGCCTCGCGGCGGGCCTCCCGTGGAATGACGAGCCTCCCGGCGGCATCGATGGTAGTTTTCATGGCATGAATCCTACCATGCGAATGTCGGCTATCGTCTCCGGCATGACTTCCAGCAGACGCCGCTTCCTCACGGCCGCCGCCGCGGCCTCCGTCGCCAGCCTTCTCCCCTCTTCCCCCTTCGAGGAAACACTGCAGGCGCAGAGCCCCGGCACCCCCGGCCCGGCGCCGGCCGCGGACGGCTACGTCCTCGTGACGTCCGCAAACGGCGTCGAGGCGGCGAAGGCCGCGCGGCAGGCGCTGATCCAGGGCTACGATCCGCTCGATGCCGCGATCGCCGGCGTGAACATCAACGAGCTGGACCCGAACGACATGAGCGTCGGGTACGGCGGCGTGCCGAACGAGGAGGGCGTCGTACAGCTCGATGCGTGCGTCATGGATGGGCGCACGCTGCGGGCCGGCGCCATCGGAGCGATGGAAGGCTGCAAGACGCCGTCGAAGGTCGCGAAGCTCGTCATGGAACGCACCGACCGTGTCTTCCTCGTGGGCGAGGGCGCGCGGAAGTTCGCGACGTCGCACGGCTTTCCCGTCGAGGACCTGCTCACGCCGAAGACGCGGAAGATCTGGCTCTACTGGAAAGAGCGCCTCTCGGACACGGACGACTGGATCGAGGCCGGCAAGGAAGCCGATGACCCCGACATCAAGGAGTTCATCCGGAAGTACGGCAACGAGTACTTCCGGCCGCAGGGCACGATCCACATGTCCGTCAGGACCGCGAAGGGCGATTTCGCGGGCGTCACGACGACGTCCGGCCTCTTCTTCAAGATTCCGGGCCGCCTCGGTGACTCGCCGGTCGTCGGCGCGGGGATCTACACCGAGAACGGCGTCGGCTCCTGCGGGTCCACGGGGCGCGGCGAGGCGAACCTCGTGACCTGCGGCTCGCACACCGTCGTCGAGTTCATGCGGCAAGGGAAGAGCCCGGAAGAAGCCTGCCTCCTCGCCCTCAAGCGCATTGACGAGAAGACGCACAAGGTCCCCCGCCATCGCGACGAGAAGGGCCGCCCGAAGTTCAACGTCAGCTTTTACGCCGTGGACACGAAGGGCAGAACCGCCGGCGCCGCCATCTGGAGCGGCAGCAAGTACGTCGTCGGCGACAACGAGGGTGTCCGGACGTTGGAGTCGGCGTACCTGTACAAGAAGGAGAAGTAGGGCCCAAATGGCCGCTGGCGAGGACTGGAGTCTCGACGAGGTAGAGGCCGCGGTAGCCGACTACTTTGAGATGCTCACGGACGAGCTCGCCGGTTCAACGCCAAACAAGGCGGAAAGAAACCGCCTGCTTCGCAAGCGCCTGAGGGATCGCTCGCACGGATCAGTCGAGTTCAAGCACCAGAACATAAGCGCCGTTTTTCGTAACGAGGGCCTCCCGTATATCGACGGCTACAAGCCGCGGGGGAACTTCCAAGGACTCCTGTGGGAGACGATCCTCCGATTTCTTGAAAGGCACCCAGAGGTTCAGAGCGACATCGCGCGTTCTGACTTTGCGGTTGCACCTGCGCCTGAAACAGCGACTCGCAAACTCACCGACATTCTTGACGATCCTCCCTCCCGCGCGCCCGCCGAACTAATTCATGAACGAGAGCGCATTTACGTCTCGCGCAAGCGCGACCTAGCGCTGCTCGATGCTCGCCGGCGCTCACTCGGCCTAAAGGGCGAGGAATTTGTCGTGTGGTTCGAGAAGCGGAGGCTTGAGGAAGCGGGACAGCCCACGCTCGCCAAGGACGTTGAGCACATCTCCGAGACTCGCGGCGACGGCGCCGGGTACGATGTACGGTCGTTCGAAGACGATGGCCGCGACCGCCTCATTGAAGTGAAGACGACGACCTACGGCAAACACCAGCCATTCATCGTCTCCGTCAACGAGGTCGAGTTCTCCAACGACTTCTCAGATGCCTTCCACTTGTACCGGCTTTTCCATTTCGGAACGGGCGAGCGGATCTTTACCCTAAAAGGATCGCTCCGAGATACCTGCAACCTCGAGCCCGTGCAGTTTCGCGCAACGCTATGAGATGGTCCGATCATTCGCTAGATCCCCGGTGAAAGCGAACCCGGCCCAGGTTAGGCTCGCTCATTGAGCAAGTCATTCCGGAGCCCGGAGGATTCAATGGAATTCAATCCCCGTGACGTCGCATGGGAGTGGGCGCTGGCGAAGGGATGGGCGCTCGAAATCGTCGGCTCAACAATCACGGTCAGAGATGGCAGCAACTACGTCATGGCAGAGATGGAGTTCTGCTGTACCCGACGGGCGCCGGTTCGCACCACTTCGGCTCTAGCGGACCTCGAGAAAAGCACACTCCACGTCGCGGTTGCGCTCTCCGGGCTGACTTCGACCGCGATGCACTGGTGGCTCAAGAGGCAGGCTCAAGAGCGGATGCAATAGCCGCCGCGCCCTCGTCCTTAAGCATCTGCTTCAGCTCGTCCAGCGTGGCGCCTTCGCTCGCTCCCGGCTGAGGAGGTTTGCGCGAACGAACTTCAGCGCTCGTCGCGCTGCCGGCGAAGCGCTTCGCTCGCGGAAAGCGGGCTGCGTGAGTGGCGAGGGGGCGTCGCCGCGAGCCGCGCCTCCGCGAGGACGCGGCGGATGACGAGGCCCGGCACGCGCTCGAAGTGCCGGACGTTTCCGGTCACGAGCTCGAGGCCGTGGCGGATTGCGGTCGCGGCGATCTGGAGGTCCGCATCCGCGAGGGGCTGGCCGCCCTTCTTCAGCCTCGCCTCGATCTCGCCATAGACGCGCGCGACGGCCACGTCGAACGGGAGGACCGTGACGTTCGGCAGGACACGTTTCTCGATGTTCTCGAGATGAAACCTGGCGCGCTCGGACCGGAACGCACCCTTGTAGAGCTCGGCCGCGACGACCGCGCTCGTGAACTGGTCCTCCCGCGGCACCTTGCGAAGCCACTCGAGGTAGAGGGGCGCCGGACGCTTTCGCAGGACCTCCGAGATCGCGTCCGTGTCGAAGATGAAAGCCACTCAGCTTCCGAGGCGAGCCCGCCGGCGCGGGGTTGATCTGCGGATCGCGTCGAGGCGGGCGACGAGATCTTCCGAGCCCCTCCACCCCCCGGCCGCGGCCGCCAGCCCCTTCTCCGGCCCCGCCGCCCGAAGCCGGCTCACCCGCTCGGCGTCCTTCGCGGGCACGACGGCCGCCACGTCCCGGCCATGTCGGCGGATCATGACGATGGCGCCGGCCTCCGCCTCGCGCACGACCTCGGAGAACCGGGCCTTCGCCTCGACGACGGAAACGGGACGGATCGTTCGGGCACTCATATGACCTCTCTGGTCATTATGATCCGTCACGCCGCGATCGGCAATGCGCGCGCTGCGGCGGGGCGGCGCCTCACCCGTATGCGAAGCACCTCGCCGAGATCGAGGAGTCGCAGAAGTGGCTCGAGACGATCCCGTGCCCCGCAGGCGAGAAGCTCGTTGAATCTCGCCGACCGATCATGTACCGTATTCATGTACAGGTGACCCATGGCCATCGAAGCGACCTACACTCACGCCCGCGCCCACTTCGCCTCGCTTTGCGACTCGGTCATCCACGATCGCGACTCCGTGATCATTCGGCGGCGCGGAGCCGAGGACGTCGCGCTCGTGTCGGCCGCCGAGCTGCGCAGCCTCGAGGAGACGGCGCACCTCCTTCGCTCACCGAGGAACGCCGCCCGGCTCCTCGCGGCCCTCGACCGGGCGACGACCCGCAAGCTCAGGCCTTCCTCGCCCGGCGCGCTGAGGAAAAAGCTCGGGCTCGGGCCGGCGCGTCCGAAGCGTCCTCGTTGAGCGGCCGGCAGCGGGTTGCCGTCTTTCACCGGGAGTTTCTGGAGGATCTCCGTTTCTGGGTCGACACGAACCGGAAGATCGCCCTACGGGCGCTCGATCTCGTCGACGCCGTACTCCGCGACCCCTTCGACGGGATCGGAAAGCCCGAGCCGCTCCGTCACCTCTACAAGGGCGCCTGGTCGCGCCGCCTGACCGAGGAGCATCGTCTCGTGTATCTCGTCCGGGACGACCGCGTCGACTTTCTGCAGGCGCGCTACCACTACTGAGCGCGCAGGACCGAATGGGTCGGATCGGGGCTACTTCTTCCGCAGCTCCATCAGAACCTGCTTCGCGATGGCCTTGAGCGTGTCGAACACGCCCAACCCGTTCGGAGCGCTGGCCTCGAACGTGGGCTCGCCCTTGAAGTTGAGCTGCCGGTAGAGGTCGTCCGCGGGCACCGCCGTCGGCAGGTCGCGCTTGTTGAGCTGAAGGACGTAGGGAATCGCCTGCAGGTCGAAGCCGTGGTCGATCAGGTTCTTCTCGAGGTTCCGGAGCGACTCCACGTTCGCGTCCACGCGCGCCTCCTGCGAGTCGGCCACGAACACGACGCCGTCGACGCCCTTCAGGATCAGCTTGCGGCTCGCGTCGTAAAAGACCTGCCCGGGCACCGTGTAGAGGTGGAAGCGCGTCTTGAAGCCGCGCACGGTGCCGAGGTCGAGCGGGAGGAAGTCGAAGAAGAGCGTCCGGTCGGTCTCCGTGGCCAGCGAGATGAGCTTGCCCTTGGCCGCTGGATTCGTGCGGTCGTAGATGTACTGGAGATTCGTGGTCTTCCCGCAGAGACCCGGACCGTAGTACACGATCTTGCAGTTGATCTCACGAGCGGCGTAGTTGATGAACGTCATGGCGGCTACTCGCGGAACAGGCTGTCGATGTCTTCGTCGGTGATCTCGGCGAAGGGCGAGTCGTAGCCCTCCTGGCGCCGCGTCTTCTCGCTCTCGACTTTCTTCTGGATCGTTTCGAAGATGCGCTCGAGCTCGCTGTTCGCCTTGCGCACCCTGAGGCGCACGAGGCCGAGGGACGAGCGCTCGTCGAAGATAACGACGAGGATGACGCGCTGCCCGACGATCGAGATGTAGACGTTGTCGCGCTCGCCCTCGTGGAAGAGCACCGGAAATTCCTTCTCGCCGATGAGCCGCGCAAGACCGTCCGTCGCGGCCACGTTGCCGGCCGTGAGAGACGCGAGCGACGTCGTGTCCAGGGATTCCATTTCGCCCTGGACGGCGATCTGCTGCCCGTTTTTGTCGACGATGAAGACGACTTTCGCCTGGGCGTCCGCCTTCAGACGCCCGATGACGTCCTTGATCTGATGAAACTCCTCGTCAAAGAGAATGAAATCGGACATGGGCCTTTAAACGCCAAGTCTACCCGATCAGATCTCCCGGCGGCCCGAAAGGGACCTCGAGAGGGTGACTTCGTCCGCGAACTCGAGCGCGGCGCCCACCGGCAGACCCAGCGCGAGGCGCGTCACCCGCACGCCGAGGGGCTTGAGCCGGCGGGCGAGGTAGAGAGCCGTGGATTCCCCTTCCACGTTCGGATTCGTCGCGAGGAGGACCTCCTCGACGGCTTCCCCTTCGGCAGGATGCTCGACGCGCGCGACGAGATCGGCGACTTGGAGGTCGTCCGGCCCGATGCCGCGGAGCGGCGCGAGCACCCCGCCGAGCACGTGATAGCGGCCGTGGAACTCGTGGGTCCGCTCGAGCACGTAAACGTCCGCGGCGTCCTCCACGACGGCGAGAAGCCGCCGGTCGCGCGTCGGATCCGAGCAGATGTTGCAGGGATCGGTCTCGGTGAGGGCGTGGCAGATCGAACACGAATGCGTGCGCTCGCGTGCCTCGGCGATGGCCGCCGTGAGGGCTCCGGCCTCGTGCTCGGGTGCGGCGAGGAGGTAGTAAGCGAGCCGGCGCGCGCTCTTCGGCCCGACGCCCGGCAACCTCTCGAGAGCCGCGATGAGGCGGTCGAACGCAGGGAGACCGGCCACCTTCTATCGACCCTTCGCCCGGTCAGGGCCGCCGTCGCGCTTCACGTCGGCGATCTCGCCGCCGAAGAGATCCATCATCCTTTTGACGCGCTCGTCGGTCGCGACTTTCATCTTCAGGTGCTCCTTTTCGAGGGTCTGAGGATCCGCGTTCGCCGCGGCCGCCGTGAGATCGCCGGCGGGCGGGGACACGCTTTCGACGGCCACCCGCGCGCCGCGCCCGAAAACGGCGACGGCGGCTTCTTCGAGCACCTTCGCCATCGCCGGCTCGGCGAGGCGTCTCTCGGTCACGACGCTCGGCGGATCGAGCGAGATCCGTACGGTTTTCCCGTCGAGCCGGATCGACGCGTCCTCCAGGACGGCCCCGAGCTGCGAATGCTTCTTCTCGACGGCGGCGCGGAACGCGCCCGCTGGGTCGGGCGTCTCCACCGGGTCGGCAATGATCTCCAGCGGCGTCAGGCCGACGAAGCGGGGAACGTCGGAAGAGGAATCCTTTGCTTCGGAACGCGCGCCGTGGCCGCGGTGCGATTCGAGCGATGTTTCGACAGGGGAAGCGGCGGAAGATTTCTTAGAAGGGGAGGAGGGGGCCGGGGCTGGCGCCGGGGACGCACCGGGCGGCACGGGAGTCCGACCAGAAAGAAATTCTTCGATCGGCACGAGCCGGGGCAGCTCCGCGAGCCTCAGGAGCAGCACCTCGAAGGCAAGGGCGGGCACGTCCGAGCGGCGGAGCGTGCCGTCGGACTCGGACAGGAGAGTGAGCAGCCGGAGCAGCGTGGCATACGGCGTCGTCCGCGCGAAGTCCCGGATGCGGCCGGCGCCCTCTTCCGAGAGCCCGGTGGGCGGCGGCGCTTTCGGGTCGGCCGCGAGGCGCACGGCGCCGCGCACGAGCGCGGTGAGATCGTGAAGCGTGGCGCGGGGCTCGGCGCCCGCGGCCTCCAGCTCGGCGCAGCCCTTGAAGACGGCGACGCGGTCCGAGGCCAGCACCGCGCCGAGAAGCGTCACGAGCGCGGTGCGATCCGGCGCGCCGAGGAGCGCCGCGACGTCCGCCGACGTGACGCCGCTTCCGGAGCGCGCGGCGGCCTGGTCGAAGAGCGAGAGGCCGTCGCGAAGACTGCCCGTGGCAGCCGCGGCCAGGGCGGTGAGGGCGGCGCGCTCGACGACGGGCTTTTTTCCCTTCGCCTCGCGTCCCTCGTCCACGATGTCGAACCCCTCGCGCCCGGCGATGTCGGCGAGGCGGCCCGCGACCTCGTCGTCCGTGAGGCGGCGGAAGTCGAAGCGCTGGCAGCGCGACAGGATCGTCGCGGGAATCTTGTGCCTCTCGGTCGTCGCGAGAATGAAGACGGCGTGAGACGGCGGCTCCTCGAGGGTCTTCAGGAGCGCCTGAAACGCGGCCGACGAGATCGCGTGGACCTCGTCGATGATGAAGACCTTCCGGCGGTCGCGCGACGGAGCGTACGACACGATCTCGATGAGGTCGCGCGCCTGGTCGACCTTGCCGTGCGTGGCGCCGTCGATCTCGAGCGTGTCGAGCGACCGGCCTTCGAGAACTTCCAGGCACGACGCGCATGTGCCGCACGGCGTCGCGGTGGGGTGGTCCGAGGTGTTGCAGTTGATGGCCGCGGCGAGGAGGCGCGCCGTCGTGGTCTTGCCGACGCCGCGCGGTCCCGAGAAGAGGTACGCGTGCGCCAGCCGGTCGGCCGTGACGGCGTTCGTCAGGGCGCGAACGATTTCTTCCTGTCCGACGACGTCCGCGAACGTGCGGGGCCGCCACTTGCGGGCGAGTGGGACGTAGGCGGGAGAGTCGCTCACGACACGGACTGTACTAGAGAACGCGGCCGCTGAAAGTGGCTGAAACACCGCTCCTGTATAACCTCCGGCCCATGACGATTCGAGCCGCGCTGATCGCGGGCCTGCTGGCCGCCGGAAGGCTGGCCGCGGACGACGATCCCGGTCCGCCGCGCGACTTTTCCGTCCACGGCCAGCTCACGTATCAGCTCCAGGGTCACGGCGCGTTCGACGCGCCGTACGAAGGCGCGAACAGCTTTCAGAGCCGGAAGGAGATCCGCGGCTCTTTCACGTCGACGCTTTTCGTGGGCCGGCGTCTCTGGGCCGGCGCCGAGGCCTATGTCAACGTCGAGGCGCTCGCGGGCCAGGGCCTGAGCAGCGTTCTCGGTCTCGCGGCGCCCCCCAACGGCGAGACGTACCGCGTCGACAGCACGCAGCTGAAAGTCAACCTCGCGCGCCTCTTCGTGCGTCAGACTTTCGCGCTGGGCGGCGCGAGCGAGGAACAGGAGGACGACGAGAACCAGATTCGGGGGCCCCGCGGCACGCGGCGGCTCGTCGTGACGGCCGGGAAGATCTCGGGCACGGACGTCTTCGACGGAAACGCCTATGCCCACGAGCCGCGCACGCAGTTCAACAACTGGTCGCTGTGGGCGAATGGCGCCTGGGACTATCCGGCCGACACGCGCGGCTACACGTGGGGCGTCGCCCTGGAGCTTTATCGCGACGCCTGGGCCGTGCGGCTCGGATCGTTCATGGAGCCGCGCGAGGCCAACGGGCTGGAGTTCGACCACGACGTGTCGCGAGCCCACGGCGACGTCCTGGAAGTGGAACACCGCCACACCCTCTCCGCGCGGCCGGGAGTCGTCCGCGTCCTCGCGTTCTGGAATCACGCGAACATGGGTGTCTACCGCGAGGCCCTGGAACGCGCGGCCGCAGCGCCCGACGTCACCGCGACACGGGCCCCCGGCCGCTCGAAGTACGGCTTCGGCCTCAATCTGGAACAGGAATTGGCGCCCGGCCTCGGGGTCTTCCTCCGCGCCGGCTGGAACGACGGGAAGACGGAGTCGTGGGCCTTCACGGAGATCGAGCGCACGTTGAGCCTCGGCGCGACCCTGAACGGGAGCTCCTGGAAGCGGCCGCGCGACCTCTTCGGCGTGGCCCTCGCGCTGAACGGGATCAACGGGGACCACCGCGACTATCTCGCGGCCGGAGGGCTCGGCTTCATGCTGGGGGACGGGGCGCTGAACGCGACGGCCGAGTGCGTCTTCGACGCGTTCTACCGCGCCTCACTCGCTTCCTTCGCGGCCGTCACCCTCGAAGTCGAGCATTACCGCAACCCGGCATTCAACGGCGATCGGGGCCCCGTGACCGTGTACGGCCTGCGTTTTCACGCGGGGTTCTGAAGGCCCCGAGCCCCCCGATGAGTCCGGGCGATCCGCGGCGCTCGGGCCTTACTCCTGAGTGCTGCTTCCTTCCGGATCTGACACGGTTCGGAGGGGACCGTCGCGCGGGACCCGAACTCATCCGAGGGCCCGGGGGGACGCCATTCTAGCAGCCGGGCTCGACTTGTGTCCGGTCGCCCTCGACGGTAAAACGGGAGGACGTGACCGCACCGCCGCTCCGCGTCGTCTTCATCTGGCATTTCCATCAGCCGTGGTACCCGACGTTCGACGGCGCGCCTCCCGCGCTCCCGTGGGTGCGCCTCCACGCGCTGAAGGACTACTACGACCTCCCCGCGCTGCTGACCGAGGAGCCCCGCGTCCACCACACGGCGAACCTCGTGCCTGCTCTGCTCGACCAGATCGACCTTCTCGCGCGAGGCGGCTCCGACGCCTTCCTCGAGATCGCCCGCACGCCCGCGACGGAATGGGACGCGGCCGCCGTCCGGTTCGCGCGCGCGAACTTCTTCTCGGTCCATCCGCGCATCCTCGAGCGCCATCCGCGGCTGGCCGACCTCAAGGGCCGGGTGGAGGCCCGTGAAGACCTCGGAGCGTCCGACCTCACGGATCTCGTCGTGCTCTTCCATCTCGCCTGGTCCGGGCCGACTCTCCTGAAAGACCCGCTCCTCGTCCATCTCCGGAAGCGCGGAAAAGGCTTCACGGAATCCGAGAAGAACGCCCTTCTCGACCATCAGGCCGCCTTCCTCGGCAAGGTGATTCCCGCGTGGAAGCGCGCCTTCGAGTCGGGGGTTGTCGAGGCCGCGACGAGCCCCTACCACCACCCGATCCTGCCGCTGCTTCTGGACTCGAGCGCGGGCCGCGACGCGCGTCCCGACCTGCCGGTTCCGGTGCCGCGTTTCTCCCATCCCGACGACGCCCGGTCGCAGCTCTTCCTCGGGCTCGCGACGTTCGAGAAGCACTTCGGCTTCCGTCCGCGCGGCATGTGGCCGCCCGAGGGCGCGCTCTCGGAAGGCACGCTCGCGCTTCTCGGAGAGTCGGGGGTCTCGTGGACCGCGTCGGACGAAGCCGTCCTCCTTCAGTCCCTGCCGGCCGGCAAGCGCGACTTCGGCGAAGGCGATCGCGCGCGCACCGTGTTCCGGCCGTGGCGTCTCTCGGGTGTCCCGTCGCCCGACATCTTCTTCCGCGACCGCGTTCTTTCGGACCGGATCGGCTTTTCGTACGCGACGTGGAATCCGGCCGACGCCGCCACCGACTTCGTGGCGCGCCTGCTTTCGATCCGCGCCGCCGCGCCCGAGGCCGAGCTCGTCGTGCCCGTGATCCTCGACGGCGAGAACGCCTGGGAGGCCTACCCCGACAACGGCGCCCCGTTCCTGCGCGCGCTCGCCTCGGCGCTCGTTGCGCAAAACGAGTTCGAAGTCGTCACGCCGACCGAAGCGCTCTCACGCCTCTCCGTACCGCCCGGGCACCTCGAGCGCGTCGTCGCGGGCTCGTGGGTGGAGGGGACGCTAGCGACATGGGTCGGCGCGACACCAAAGAACAAGGCGTGGAGCCTGCTCCACGACGCGCGCGAGGCGCTCGGCGGAGAGATCGCGGCGGCGCCCCTCGTCTCGCCGGCGGACGTGCTCGCGGGCGACGCGTCGCCCGCGACCGCAAAGGCCGCGCTGTTCGCGGCGGAAGCTTCCGACTGGTTCTGGTGGCTCGGCGACGACCACTCGTCCGATCATGACGCCGTCTTCGACGCCCTGTTCCGCCGTCATCTCGCGGACGCTTACCGCGCGTTGTCCCGCCCGGTGCCGCCCGCGCTCCTCGAGCCCGTCGACCCGCTGAATGCGCCCGTCGTCGAGCTTCCCCGCTCGGCGCTCTGGCCGGAGGTGGATGGGCTCGCGGGCGAAGCCGACTGGGCGGGCGCCGGCTGCATGAGGGGCGGGAGCCGCGGAACGATGCATCGCGGCGCGAGGCTCGTCAAACAGCTCCTCTTCGGCGCGTCCGCGGCGGGCGACATGCTCTTCCTCCGGCTCGACCCCGAGGGAGACGTGTCCGCTTTTCACGGCCAGACGCTGCGCGTCGAGATCCTGCCGTCGGGCGACGGCAACGCTCCCGTCGTGACGGACCTGCACCTTTCGCCCGGAGTGACGGGCGACGGCACGTTCCGGGTGGGCCTGAACCGTGTGCTCGAGGCGCGGCTTCCCTGCTCCCTCGGCGCGCGCGCCGTACTCGCATTTCGGATCGCGGTCCTCGACGTCGCAGGCCGCATGCTCGAGGCGATCCCGGAGGACGGGTGGGTGCGGTTCCGCCCGCCCGGACCCGCGTCTTCCCCGGGAAGCGCGCGAAGAGCCGAGCAGACACCGGCGTAGAATCGCCCCCCTTCATGAGGCGCCCTCCGTCGACGCTCGTCCTCGTGCTGCACGGCCACATTCCGGACGTGCTCGGGCATGGGACGTGGCCGCACGGCGCGAACTGGCTCTACGAGGCCGCCGCCGAGACGTACCTGCCTTTCCTCGTCACGGTCGAACGGCTGCTCATGGCCGGGATTCCCGTCAAGGCCACGGTCGGGATGACACCCGTTCTGTGCGAGCAGCTCCAGGACCCGCGCTTCGCCCCGGGATTCGACGCGTATCTCGCGCAGCGCGCGCGGGCGGCCCGCGAGGACGAGGAGCGGCTCCTCGCGGAGGGCGATGCGCACGCCGCCTCCCTGGCCGCCTCCTGGTCCGCGTTCTACGCCGGACACCGCGCGGATTTCGCGCGCCGCCCGAACGGCCTCATTCCGGCCTTTCGCCGCCTCGCCAAACGCGGTGCCCTCGAGATGATCGCGTCCGCCGCGACGCACGGCTTCCTGCCGCTCCTCCCGAACGATCGAGCGATCGACCGCCAGCTCGACGCCGGGCTCCAGGCGCATCGGCGGCACTTCGGTCGCGACGCGCGCGGCATCTGGCTGCCGGAATGCGCGTACCGGCCGGCCGGCCCGTGGACCTCGCCCGCGGACGGACACGTCGAGATCCGGTGCGGACTCGAGGACTTCCTCGCGGCCCGCGGACTCAAGTACTTCTTCGTGGAAACGCATCTCGTCACGGGCGGCCGCCACGTGCCGGCCTACGGCGGCGAGGTCGATCTGCCCGAGCGCGGCCGCACGCCGTACCGCATCCACTCCGTGCGCGCGTCCGACGGGACGCGCGTGGGCGTCTTCGCGCGCGATCCGCTCTCGTCGCAGCAGGTCTGGTCCGGCAAGGTTGGCTATCCCGGCGACGGGCGCTACCTGGAATTTCACAAGAAGCGCGCCCCGAGCGGCCACCGCTACTGGCGCGTCACGGACTCGAAGCTCGATCTCGGCCACAAGCTCCCCTACGATCGCGCGGCCGTCGCCGCCGCCCTCGCGTCGCACGCGGAGCATTTCGTGAGACTCCTCGAGAGCGCGCCGTCCCCGCCGGGCGGCGACGCCCCCGTCGTCGTCGCCATGTTCGACTTCGAGCTCTTCGGCCACTGGTGGTTCGAGGGCGTGGACTTCCTCGAAGCCGTCTTCACGCGGCTCCTCAGAAGCGACAAGGTCGTGCTTCGCACGGCGTCCGAGGCGCTCGCAGCCTCGCCCGCCCCCGACGTCCTCGGCCTCTCGAGCGGCACCTGGGGCCGGGGCGGCGACTTCCAGGTCTGGTGGAACGACCACACGATCGCCTACTGGAAGGAAGTGGACGCCGTCGAGCGCGCGCTCGAGATGTTCGAGAAGCGCCGCGCGGCGATCCCGCCCCCGCTCTTCGCGGCGCTCGAGCAGCAGGCGCTGCTCCTCCAGTCGTCCGACTGGCCGTTCCTCATCGACAACGAGGTCTCGAAGGACTATGCCGAGACCCGGATACGCGAGCACGTCGGCGACTTCTGGCACCTTGCGCGCATGGCCGATTCAGGGCTCGTGGACGATGCCGCCTTCGCGGCGATCGCCAAGCGCGACCGCCTCTTCGAGCCCGAGCTCGCGTCGCGCTAGGCCGGAATGGCGGTGAGGGTGGGATTCGAACCCACGTTACCCTTTCGGGTAAAACGGTTTTCGAGACCGTCCTGATCAACCACTCCAGCACCTCACCGCAATCGACGAATTATACGGGCAACTACTTCAGAAAGCTCGCGGTGACTTTCATCTTCACCGCATTCGGCCAGTCCACGGTGCGGAGCTTCATCGGGAAACTCAGCGTGTCGCTCGTCTGACCCTTGTCCATTGTGCCCGTCCGCCCGGCGTCCGCAACGATGTTCCCCGAGGCGTCGAGCAGCACGGCTCGCAGGCGCACCCGGTGGTCGATCCAGTCCGAGTTCTTGTAGCGGAAACGCACGAGAAGAAACGTGTGGTCCTTCTGGTCGTGCTCCTCCGCCGCCTGGACCGCCTTGTCGCCGGGGTCGTTCTGCGTCTCGACGTCTACGAGAACGCACTTTCCCCACGTCAGATCGAGCGGGATGCGCGTCGCGCGCGGGACCTCGATCTCCTTTTCGAGCAGCGGGCCTCCGGCGGCGAGCGCCATCGGCGCGGCGAGACAGGCGGAAACGGCCAGGACGAAAGAACGAAGCAGATTCTTCATCAGTAGAGACCCCTTTCGGCGCCGCGAACCGACACCACACCGGGGAGTGCGAAATGCGTGCCGGATCTTTTCTGCCGAGGCGGAGATGGCGGACAGGGTGGGATTCGAACCCACGGTAACCTTTCAGCTACACACGGCTTCCAACCGTGCTCCTTAAACCACTCGGACACCTGTCCGCGAGCGGCAGAACGCGGAGGTTGCCCCGAACAGGGCCGGGGCGTCAAGGCCGGGAGGTCCGAGGAGCTCAGGGCCTCCAGATCGAGCCGAGAAACCCAATCACCTGAGACAGCCCGCCACCGGGACGCGCCTCGAGGTCGAGCGCTCCCCACTTCCTGCTCTCTAAAGCAGAAATCTCCTCTTCCATCCTCTGTTTCTCGCGCTTCTTCACGCGCTCCCAGCCGCCCTTTTCGAGGAAGTCCACGATCTTCGTCAGCTCGCCCCGGTCCAGAAAGACGCCGTGCGGCCCGCACACGTCCACGATGACGCCCGAGCCCCCGCCGTAATTCGACCGGTTCATGAGCTTCCGGCACACGGGACAAGGCCGGTAATGGAATCCGGGCTCGGGCACGGGCGCCCCTCGAGGGATCGCGTCGAACGCTCGCGCTCGCTCGCGCGTGCCGGCGTCCTTCGCCACGGCATCGAACGCCTCCTGCCCGAGAAAGAGCCCACCGCACCGGGCGCACTCGGAGAACCCGACGACACCCGTGAGCCGCGAGACGAGCGCCTGCCGGCAGTCCGGGCAGCTCCCGGCGGCCGCCTGGAGCGCCTCGGCCGGAAGCAGCGCACCGCACCTCACACACCTCTCGGCATCCCGCGGCGAGAGGGCGAAGCACGTCGTGCACCGGCGCGTGGCGAGAAGCGATCCGCAGTGGCCGCACGCCCGGTCGCCTTCGGTGGCCGCCGCGCCGCACGACGGGCAGCGGAGTGCAGGCGCCTCGGGGGCGTCGAACGGCGCCTCAGCGCGGGGGGCGGGTCTTTTCGGCTCGTCGTTCACGGAAAAACTCCACGAGTATTCTCGCGCATTCTGCGGCGAGGACGTCTTTCGTCACGTCGACCCTGTGGTTGAGGCGGGGATGCCGAACGAGGTCCCCCAGGGAGCCGGTGAAACCCCCCTTCGGGTCCGTCGCCCCGTAGACGAGGCGCGGAAGGCGCGCGAGCACCATCGCCCCGGCGCACATGGCGCACGGTTCCAGGGTCACGTAGAGCGTGCAGCCAGAAAGCCGCCACGATCCCAGCCGGCGGGCGGCGCGCCTTATGGCCACGATCTCGGCGTGCGCCGTGGGGTCGCTGTCCCTCTCCCGGGCATTCTGCCCGCGCGCGATCACGACTCCGTCTTTCACGACGGCCGCCCCCACGGGGACGTCGCCGTGCGCGAGCGCGCGGCGAGCCGAGGCGAGGGCATCTCGCATGTAGCGCTCGTCGGGGAGCGCTTTCCCGGCCGTTTTCACCGGCCAAGGTTACGGCATGGGGCCGCCCGCCGCGCATAATGCCGGGGGAAAGACCATGCGCCACACGCCGACCGCCACGATCTTTTTTTCTCTTCTCCTCGCCGCCCCCCTCGCGAGCGCCCAGAAGCCCGACTGCTCGATCCGTCCCCCTCGGGGCACGGGCCAGTCCGAGCTCCGGAGCCTCGCGAAGATCAGCTCGAAGGACGCCGAGGCGCGAGCCGTCCTCTCCGTCGCGCCGAACAAGGTGAACGCCATCATGTCCTCGGAAGTCGAGGTCGTGAACGGCTGCCTCGCCTATCCATTCGATCTGCGCTTCGCCAACAAGGGCGGCGTTCAGGAAGTCATGGTCGACGCGGGGGACGGGAAGATTCTGTCGTCCGAGTACGAACCTCCGGCGGCTGGGGCTGCGAGTGGGACGACGGGTGGACCGGCGCCGGAGACCACGGCTCCCGCCGTGCCGGCGACGCTGGAAGGAACGCCGCCTGCGGCCCTTCCCCCCGGCGTCGTCTCCGTGGCGGATCCCGTCGCCGCCGCGGAGGAGGCTTCGATCCGGAAGGTGATCGACGCGGAAGAAGACGCGTGGAACCGAGGCGACGCGAAGGCGTTCGCGGCCCGCTTCCAGGAGGACGGCGCCTTCACCGACGTCTTCGGTGCGGTCTCCCACACCCGCGCCGAGCTGGAGAAGCGCCAGGTCGAGTTCTTCACGTCCCTCTTCAAGGGCAGCCGGTTGGCCCTCAAGGTGCGAAAAGTCCGCTTCCTTCGTCCGGACGTCGCGATCGTGGAGATCGACACGGAAGTGTCCGGCTTCCGGAAGCTTCCTCCGGTCGTGTACGTGGACGCGGAAAAGGTGCTCCGGACGCGGCTTCAACAGGTGATGGCGAAGACGGGGACCAACTGGATGGTCGCGGCGTTCCACAACGTGGACGTCAAGACACCGCCGGAGACGCTCGTCAACCCGGAAGACCCCGCGCGCGTCCGCCGCCGCCGGTGACCCGCCTCCTTCGCCTCAGGTCAGGATGGTGCGCCCGACCTTGCCCTGAAAACTGGTTCACGGGGGTGAGTTCTCCATAGACTTACGAAAGGAGAGCTCATGAAGGGGAAGACCACGACGGGGCACTCCGTCAGCCTTCCCTTCGCCCTGGGGGGCGGCGCTACCCCCCAAGCCTCTCGCACCCCGTCCCGACCTTCAGCCGCGCCGCGGACGAGAATCAAAGTTACTATCCCTTGTTGCGAGTGAAGAGCGGCAGAGCTGCGGCTGAGCCTCGACAGATTTGGCGAGCCATCTTAGAGGTGGTGGGGCTGGCGATCTGCTACCTGCTCGCCGCCTTCGTCGGCCTCAGGTTCGCCATCCCTCCGGGCAACGCCACCGCCATCTGGCCGCCGGCCGGTATCGCCCTGGCCGGTGTCTTGCTCCTCGGCCCCTGGGCCTGGCCTGGCATCTGGCTGGGAGCCACGCTGGCGAACCTGACCACGGCGGTCACCTTCCCCACTGCAGCGGCAATCGGTCTGGGCAACACCCTGGAGGCTTTGATCGGTGCCTGGTTGCTCCGACGCAAGGGACGCACCGCGTCCGCCTGGTTCCGAAACGCAAAAGGGGTATTCGTCTTCGCGACCGTTGCCGTGGTTGCGAGCACTTCTGCCGCGACCGTCGGCGTGCTCGCTCTCAAGGTTGCCGACCACCTGCCGTGGCCGTCGCTAGCGCTGAACTGGGTCACGTGGTCGCTGGGGGACATCGCAGGCATGGTCATCGTGACCCCGTTCCTGATCGCGCTCCGGGACGCTCCGCGCTTTTCTGCCTCAAGAGCGCGATGGCTCGAGGCCGGGCTCGCAACCCTGGCGCTGGTGGTGGTGAGCCAGTCACTCTTCGGTGGTTTCCTCGAGGGGGCGTCGGCCAGGGCCCTCCTCTACCTTCCCCTCTTCCTTCTGATCTGGCTCGCGCTGCGCTTCGAACTCCGCGGGGTCACGACGGCCACCCTCCTGCTGGCGGTCACCGCCGTCTGGGGGACCTCCCGCGGGGTCGGTGCGTACGGTGGCAGAGCGGTCCCCGAGTCGTTGCTCCACCTGCAGGTTCTCATGATCAGCTACGCCTTGACCGGTCTGGCCGTGGTGGCCACGGTGAACCGGCGGCGGCGGGTTGAGAGTGTGCTGCTGAGTTCGCGTCACCGCTTGGCAAGGGTGGTGAGTGAAAGGACCGCAGACCTGCTGAACGCCAACCGCGCGCTGCGCCGCGAGGTTGCAGAGCGTACGCGGCTCCAGGAGATGGAACGGCTGCGCCTGGCAACCGCGTTCAACTCAGCCGGCGAGGGGATCATGATCACCGACGCCGACGGCACAATCACCCATGTGAACCCGGCCTTCGAGCTCATGACCGGCTACTCACGGCACGACGTGGTAGGCAAGAACCCCCGCCTGCTGAAGAGCGGCAAGCACGACGCCGGCTTCTACCGACAGCTCTGGGAGACCATCTCGCATGGCGGCCTCTGGCGCGGGTCTTTCGTCGACCGCAAGAAGGACTCGACTCTCTACGACGTGGACAGCACCATAGCCCCGATCCACGAGACCGGCGGCAGCCTCGCCGGGTATGTTGCCGTGACCCGGGATGTCACCTTACAGAGGAACGCCGAGAGGGCGCTGCGAAACAGCGAGAGCCGCCTGCGGACGATCTTCGAGTCGGCCGCCGACGGGATCATTGTTGTTGACGAGGAGGGATTGATCGAGTCGGCGAACGCGGCGGTGGAGGCGATCTTCGGTAACGCGATCGGGGAGCTGGTGGGTCGCCCGGTCACGACGCTGCTACCACCATCTCAAGGTTACGACGCCTCAGGTTTACAGGAGGGGCTACAACTGGGGGAGGTCAGACTGCCGCTTGGAGTCGTCAGGGAGCTCGTCGGCCGGCGGCGGGACGGGACGACGTTTCGCATGGACCTCATGCTCAATAAGCTGTTGCTCGAGGGTCGGCGTCTGTTCGCAGGCTTCATCCGCGACGCCACCGAGCGGCACGCCCGGCTTGACGCCGAGCGCGCTCTACTCATCACCAACGAGGAACTCCGCCTGGCCCACGAAATCCAGCAGCGCTTTTTCCCCACCGTAGCGCCTGCGGTTCCTGGCTTCGACATTGCCGGTGCTTCCCGCGCAGCGGTTCAGGCCAGCGGCGACTATTTCGACTACCTCTCGATGACCGACGGACAGCTGGCGCTGGTGATTGGTGACGTGAGCGGGCACGGGCTCGGGCCGGCGCTGTTGATGTCTCAGACGCGGGCCTGTCTGCGGACCTTGCTCCTGCTTTCTCAAGACGTCAGTGACCTGCTCACCCGCCTCAACGCTTTCCTCGCCGCGGACTGCGGTGCGGAGCGCTTCGTGACTCTGTTCCTCGCCCGCGTTGACCTACAAGAGCGCAAAATGATCTACGCGAGCGGGGGCCACCAGTCCTACCTGCTGCGAGCCGGCGGGCGCGTTGAGATCCTCGTCGCGACGGGCATCCCCCTCGGCATCATGTCCCGTCCGATACCCGCCGCTCCCGAGCTGTGGCTTCAGCCTGGCGACCTGCTGCTGATGGTGACCGACGGGATGGAGGAGACGGTGTCGCCCGACGGTTGCGAGCTGGGCCGCGAGAGGATCCTGGAGGTGGCGCAGGCCAACCGCCACCGGTCGGCTTCCGAGATCGTGACCGCTCTGTTCTCGGCGGCCAGCGACTTCGCCGCTGGTGGGGTGCAGCAGGACGACATCACGGCTGTCGTCGCCAAGGTCTTGGGCTGAGCTACTACTCCCCAGATTCATCGCGGGGCGCGACGACTCTATGCGGCCTTGGCGATGACGTCCTTGAGGGTCGCGCTGCGTGCTGCGGAGACCGCCGCGGTGAGAAGCTGACCGCGCTGAGACCGCCTCGGGTTTTCTTGGACAGGTGATAAGACAACGGTCGCGTCCTTCCACTGACGGGTGCACTCAAGGATCTCATCGAGCGGCGCTGGCAAGCTCGCGAGTACCAGTCAAAGGCTGGCGTCGCGACTATTTCGCGGCTCGTCTTCCACGAGAATGGAGCATCCGTCGGTGACTTCCGGAAAGCTTGGGCCAGCGCGTGCGAGGCAGCGAAGGTTCCGGGAAGGTTGTTCCACGATCTCCGCCGCACGGCCGTGCGGAACATGATTCGCGCTGGCGTTCCTCGTTCTTCTGTGGCGAGGGCATAAGTGGTGCGCCCAGCAGGAATCGAACCCGCAACCTTTTGATCCGTAGTCAAACGCTCTGATCCAATTGAGCTATGGGCGCACGCGAGGACCGCGAGGAAGCGGACCATAACGGAACCCACGTCCCGGCGCAAGTCCCTGCGTTCGAGGCCTGTTAGCGGGCCTCGTCCCGCATCCCCTAAACTTCGTCCCCGCACAGCTCGTATATCTTCCCGGAACCTAGCGAGGAGGAAAAGCCGCATGACGGCCGCGATCTCTCTTAAGGGTGTCGTGAAGCGCTTCGGCAAGTTCACGGCGGTCGATCATCTCGACCTCGAGATCCCGCATGGCACGACATTCGGCCTGCTCGGCCCGAACGGCGCCGGGAAGACGACCACCATCCGGATGATCATGAACATCATGAAGCCGGACGCGGGCGAGATCCGCGTCCTCGGCGAGAAGATGAACGACAAGCTCCAGGAGCGCATCGGGTACCTGCCCGAAGAGCGCGGCCTCTACAGGAAGATGAAGGTCGTCGACCAGCTCCTCTTCTTCGCCGCGATCAAGGGGGTCGACAAGGACACGGCCATGAAGCGCCTCTCGCCGTGGATCGATTCGATGGATCTTCGCCCGTGGCTCCAGAAGAAGACCGAGGAGCTGAGCAAGGGCATGCAGCAGAAGGTGCAGTTCCTCGGCACGCTCGTGCACGACCCGGAAGTGCTCATCCTCGACGAGCCATTCGCCGGCCTCGATCCGATCAACGTCATCCTCGTGAAGGACTTCCTCGCGGAGTTCAAGAGGCAGGGTAAGACCGTCATCTTCTCGACCCACGTCCTCGAGCAGGCCGAGAGGATGTGCGGCAGCATCGCGCTCCTTTTCCGCGGCAAGAAGATCCTCGACGGCACGTTGAAAGACATCAAGCACTCGTACTTGGGCCGCGTGCCGCTGCCGCCGCCCGTCGAGCCCGAGCCGGAGCTGGAAAAAATCTTCATCAAGGCGGTCCAGGAATCGGGCCTCGAGGCCCCCACCGCCGAGGAGCTCAAGTAATCATGAACGCCAAGCTGCTCGCCATTATCAAGCGCGAGTACCTCCAGCAGGTACGCACGAAGGCGTTCTGGGTCGCGACGTTCTTGATCCCAACGCTCGGCCTCGGCTTCGCCTTCGTTCAGGTAGCGCTCAACAAGTCGCTCGCTGCGAAGGGCCGGATCGGCGTCGTGGACGTCACCGGCCGCCTTTACGCTCCGCTCGTCGCCGAGTACCGCGCACAGCCTACCGATGAAGACGAGGAAAAGAAGGCTGAGGCGAACAAGGACAAGAAGCCCTCGGACGCACAAGTTCTCGAGAAGGCGACCCACGCCCAGAAGCCGAGAATCACGACGAAGTTGGACCTTTTCAAGGTGGAGGCGACGCCCGAGACGCTCCCCGACCTGCGCAAGAGGCTCAACGAGGACGTCCAGTCCGAGAAGATCAAGGCCTACATCGTCCTCACGCCGCAGACGCTCGACAAAGGCATCGCCGAATGGCGCGCCCAGAGCGTGAAGGCCGAGGTCGTCATGCGCCAGCAGATCGCGCGGTACCTTTCGCGCGCCGTGACGAAGGAGCGTCTCAGGGACCGGGGAATCGACCCCGCTGTCTACGAGGCCGCGCGCATGAACGTCGACCTCGAGGCGCACGAGGCGAAGGAAGTCGAGAGCGGCGAAGACGGCCGCAACATCGGAATGAACATCGCGATCTCCGGCATTTTCTTCTTCCTGATCTACATCTCGATCTTCATGTACGGCGCGTTCATCATGCGCGGCGTCCTCGAGGAGAAGAACAACCGGATCGTCGAGGTCATCGTGTCGTCCGTCCGCCCGACGACGCTCATGCTCGGGAAGATCCTCGGCATCGGTCTCGTGGGCCTCACGCAATACTCGGTGTGGGCCTGCCTCGCGCTCGCGATCGCACTGCCAGGCGTCGCGGCCGTCGCCGGGATGGGCGAGGGCCTCCCCCACATCCCGGCCGCCACGATCGGGGCCTTCGTCCTCTTCTTCCTGCTCGGCTACTTCCTCTATGCGTCGATCTACGCCGCGCTCTCGGCCCCGTTCAACACGGAGCAGGAGGCGCAGCAATTCGTGATGATTCCCGGCATGATGCTCATCCTCACGACGACGACGTGGTTCTTCGCGTTCAATCAGCCGAACGGCACGCTCGCGACAGCGCTGTCCTTCTTCCCGTTCACGGCGCCGCTCATGATGTTCATGCGCATCAGCGTCCAGACGCCGCCGCTCTGGCAGATCGGCCTCTCCGTCGCCATCCTCCTCGTCACGATCTGGGCCGTTGCATGGTTCGCGGGCCGCGTCTATCGCGTGGGCATCCTCATGTACGGCAAGAAGCCCACGCTGCCCGAGATCTTCCGCTGGGCGTTTCAGACGGACTGAAGCGCCGGCATCTCCGCTCGCGTCGGGACCGGGACCATCGGGAGATAGGCCGGGTCCCAGATCATGGCGGCGACGGCCTTCGGAATCTCCGCGTCGGAGATCTTCCGCCCGACGCCCGCGTTTCGCGCCTCGGCCACGACACCCTCGGCGATTCGCGCGCTGATCCGCCGGATCTCGTGAGTGGACGGGAAGAGGCTTCCGGAAGCGAGATCCGACTCTTTCACCTCGTCGGCGAGCCGCTGGGCGGCCACGGCGAACATCCCGTCGGTGACCTCTTTCGCCTCGGCCACGAGGGCCCCGAGGCCGACGCCGGGAAAGATGAAGGAGTTGTTTGCCTGGCTGATCGTGATCGAGCGGCCCTGATAAGGCACTGGGTCGAACGGGCTTCCGGTGGCGATGAGAGCGCGTCCGTTCGTCCAGGCCACGAGATCCACGGGCTTCCCTTCGGTCTTGTTCGTCGGGTTCGACATCGGGAAGATGACGGGGCGTTCGACGTGCTTCGCCATCTCACGCACGACCGCTTCCGTGAACGTACCCGGCTCGCCGGAAGTGCCGATCAGGACCGTGGGCTTCACCGCGCGGACCACGGCCAGGAGATCCCGCGACGAGCCCTTCTTGAGGCCCATCTTCTCCGCGAGAGCCGCCGGCCATGCGAACTCCCGCTTGTGGACGTCCTTGATCTCCTCGTCGTCCACGACGAGCCCGTGGCTGTCGAGGTTCGCGATGGCGCGAATCAGGTTCTCGCCCTCGAGGCCCGCCCGCCGGAACGTGTCGCGCAGCAGCCGGGCGATGCCAACCCCGGCGGCACCTGCTCCCAGGATGACGACGCGCTGGTCCTTGAGAGGAATTCCCGTCGCCCGGCAGCCCGCCATGATTCCGGCCGTGGCCATGGCAGCGGTTCCCTGGATGTCGTCGTTGAAGCAGGGGATGACCTTCCGATAGCGATCCAGCAGGCGGAAGGCGTTGACCTTCTTGAAGTCCTCCCATTGGAGGAGCGCCTTCGGGAAGCGCTTCTTCACGGCCTGGACGAATTCCTCGACCAACGAGTCGTACTCGGGGCCGCGCAGGCGTGGAAGCCGCCAGCCGAGGTAGAGCTCATCCTTCAGGAGCGATTCGTTGTCCGTGCCGACGTCGAGACTGATGGGAAGCGTGTGCGACGGGTGGATGCCCGCGGCTGCCGTGTAGAGCGCGAGCTTGCCGATGGGAATCCCCATGCCTCCCGCACCCTGGTCGCCGAGACCGAGGATGCGCTCGTTGTCGGTCACGACGATGAGACGGACGCCGTCGAACGGGGCGTTGCCGAGGATCTCGTAGATCCGCCCGCGGTGCGCGGGAGTGATCCAGAGCCCACGGGCCCTGCGGAAGATGTGGCTGAACTCCTGGCACGCCCGCCCCACCGTGGGCGTATAGACGATGGGCAGGAACTCCTCCACGTGGTCGACCAGGAGCCGGAAAAAGAGGTGTTCGTTCCGGTCCTGCAGTGCCGCCAGGCCGATGTACTTCTCGAGCGGGTCCGCCTTCCGCGAGATATTGGCGTAGATCCGGTGTTCCTGCTGCTCCATAGTGCTCACGGCGTTCGGCAGGAGCCCTTCCAGCCCGAAGTCCTTCCGTTCCTGAGCGTTGAAGGCCGACCCCTTCGTGTACATGGGATGCCGAAGCAGCCGCGTGCCGCGGTACGGCACCTCAGAGGCAGTCGTGCCCTTGGATTCGTATCTGAGCGCAAAAGTTTCCATATCTCAATCCCCCGCCTTCAACGTGGGGTCCGTGCCACCAGCAGGCATGAGGCATTTGCCTCAGCGCCATGCCGGGACAAGAGGAACTCGCGTCACTTTTGGGGAGGCCTGCTCGAAGTCGTCACGGTGGTTCATGTGTCCGGTCAGCGGACGCCGTCAGCTCCTCGGCGCTCGCATTCCGCGCGGCCCGCGTCGCGCGGTGGAACGCGACTATGCCTGCCGCCGTCACGAGCGCGCCCAGCGCGGTCAGCCACCAGGGATGGAATCCCTCCGTCGTGATCCCCGGAATCCTGGCGTCGAGGCGCCTAGTGGCGAGGCCTAGCAAGTTACTCACCATGTGGCCCATGATCGCCGGGAAGAGCGACCCCGTCCTCGCGACAAACCAGGCGAAGAGACAGCCAATGAAGAACCCGGACACGGCCTGCCATGGGTTCAGGTGAATGAAGGCGAAGAGGAAGCTCGAAACGAGGATCGCGGTCCACCGGCCATAGTTCTCGAGGAAACCCCGCAAGAGGACGCCCCGAAAGATCAGTTCCTCGCTCACAGGACCAACGAGCACGACGAACGCGATCACGAGCGGCAGGTTTCCCCGCGCGAGAGAGGACATGATCTCGCGGAAGATCGGCCCGGGCGGGATCAGCCAGAGCACCCAGTTGTTGACCTGCAACAGCACGACGTCGGCTCCGAGGGTCGCCACGAGCGCGAGCACGAGGGGCACGGGCGCGACGGGCTTCGGAACCACGAGGCGCCGCAGGGGCTCGCGACGCTCGCCGCTCGCCCAGTTAAGCACGAGCACGGCAGAGCCGCACGCACCCAGGAGGCTGCCGAAGAGCTCCACCGTGACCCGGTGCTCCTTCTTGAGCGCTATCGTGACGATGCCGCTCGCGAATCCCGCGGCCGCGTAAGAAACCACCACGAGGAGCACGACCAGCATCCCCTGGCCAAAGGTTGGGAAAGCCCGACGCCCGGATCTCACCGGAAGACCTGCGTCTTCCTGAGGTCCCGGATGCGCAGGGGGACTACTCAGACAGGCTCCTAGGCCGACACGCGGAAGTTGATGACGTCTCCGTCCTGGACGACGTAGTCGCGGCCTTCGACGCGCAGAGTGCCGTGCGTCTTGCAGTGCGCGAAGGACCCCGCCTCGACGAGAGTCTGGAACGGCACGACCTCGGCCCTTATGAAGTGCTTCTCGAAGTCCGTGTGGATCGCGGCGGCCGCCTTCACGGCGTGCGTCCCCTTCGGGATGGACCACGCGCGGCACTCGTCCTCGCCCGCCGTCAGGAACGACATGAGGCCGAGGAGGTCGTAGGCGGCGCGCAGGAGGCGGTCCAGCGCACGGTCCGGCAGGCCGAGCCCCTTGAGGAACTCTCCCTGGTCCTCCGGTGACATCGCGGCAATCTCCTGCTCGATCGGAGCCGAGACGGCGCTGAACGCGACCTGCGGCTGACCCTTCCAGCTGTCGAACTTCGCGCGTTGGATCGCCCCGGCGAGGTCGGCCGCGTCGCCTTCGCCCGCGTTCAGGATCACGAGCATGGGCTTGCGCATCAGGAGGCCGAAGCCCTTCACGAGCTTCTCCTCCTCGACGTGGACGTCGAAGCCGCGCAGAGGCTTGCCCTTCTCGAGCGCGGCCTTGAAGCGCACGAGGAGGTCCTTCTCCGTCTGGAGCTCCGGCGTCTTCTTTTTCGCGAGGTCCTTCTCGACGCGCTCGAGCCGGTTCGTGACGACCGAGAGGTCCGCGAGGAGCATCTCGGTCTCGAGAAGCTCGAGGTCGCGCGCCGGGTCGACCGAGCCCTCGGGGTGCGGCACCGCGTCGAACGCGAAGCCGCGCACGACGACCGCGAGGCCGTCCATCTGCCGGAGCTCGGGGAGGTTGAGGCTCTGCGAGCCACCCTTCGTGACGCCCGGGACGTCCACGAACTTCACCGTCGCCGGTGTGTGTTTCTTCGGCTTGAACATCGCCGTGAGCGTGTCGAGCCGGGCATCGGGGACGTGCGCGACGCCGACCTGCGCCTCGCGCTTGTGCGGGGCCGCGGCCGCCTGGTGGCCGGTCAGGAGAGAGAAGATGGTCGTCTTGCCGGAGAGCTCGAGGCCGAGGATGCCGAATTCCATGGGGGGATTCTCCTCCCGACCGGTAAGTTGTGGCCGTTCGGGCCGGCATGTTAAATTCCGCGTCCCCGCGAGCCGAAAGGCTCCGCCGGGGGAGACGTGCCGCGTTCGTCTAGCGGTTAGGACGCCGCCCTCTCAAGGCGGAGATCACGGGTTCAAATCCCGTACGCGGTACCACACCCCTCCCGGTACAGTACATTGGCATCATTCCGGGGATTCGCCCCCGAATTCAATGATGGCATCCCGGCTGGCCGGGTCGAAAAAGGGAGGCTCTCATGTCGCGCCGACTTCTCACGCTGGATGCCAACGAGGCCGTGGCCTCCGTCGCGCATCGCACGAACGACGTCATCGCGATCTACCCCATCACGCCCTCGTCCAACATGGGCGAGTGGGCCGACGAATGGTCCTCGAAGGGCCACGAGAATGTGTGGGGCAACGTGCCCGAAGTCGTCGAGATGCAGTCCGAGGGGGGCGCCGCGGGCGCCGTGCACGGGGCGATCCAGGCGGGCGCCCTCGCGACGACGTTCACCTCGTCACAGGGCCTCCTCCTCATGATTCCGAACATGTACAAGATCGCGGGCGAGCTGACGCCGTTCGTGATGCACGTGGCGGCGCGGACGGTCGCGACGCACGCGCTTTCCATCTTCGGCGACCACTCCGACGTCATGGCCTGCCGGCAGACGGGGTTCGCGCTCCTCTCCTCGAACTCGGTCCAGGAAGCGCACGATTTCGCGATCATCTCGCAGGCCGCGAGCCTGAAGTCGCGGATCCCCTTTCTCCACTTCTTCGACGGTTTTCGCACGTCGCACGAGGTCGCGAAGATCGAAGAACTGACGAACGACGACCTCCTCGCGATGCTCGACGAGGAAGCGATCGCCCAGTACCGGCAGCGGGGCCTCACGCCCGACCACCCGGTTCTCCGCGGCAGCGCGCAGAACCCCGACGCCTTCTTCCAGGCGCGCGAGGCTGGAAACGTCTACACCCTGGCGTGCGCGGGCCACGTCCAGAAGGAGATGGACCGCTTCGCCAAGCGGACGGGGCGCGCGTACCACCTCTTCGACTACGTGGGCCACAAGGAGGCGACGCGCGTCATCGTCCAAATGGGCTCGGGAGCCGAAACGGTCCACGAGACCGTCGACTGGCTCGTCGAAAAGGGCGAGAAGGTCGGCGTCCTGAAGGTCCGCCTCTATCGGCCATTCGACATTCCGGCGTTCCTCGCGGCGCTCCCGAAGACCGTGAAGGCGCTCGCCGTCCTCGACCGCACGAAAGAGCCGGGCGCTATCGGCGATCCGCTGTACCTCGACGTCGTGACCTCGCTCGTCGAGGCGCGGCGCGAGGGCGCGCTTCCCTTCGCGGCCGAACCGCTCGTCGTGGGCGGACGCTACGGGCTCTCGTCCAAGGAGTTCACGCCGGGCATGGTGAAGGCGGTGTTCGACGAGCTCGCGAAGCCGAAGCCGAAGAACCACTTCACGATCGGCATCGTGGACGACGTGACGCACACGTCGCTCCCCTGGGACGCCACGTTCGACATCGAGCCGGCGAGCACGGTGCGCGCCCTCTTCTACGGCCTCGGCGCCGACGGCACCGTGGGCGCGAACAAGAACTCGATCAAGATCATCGGCGAGGAGACGGACAACTTCGCGCAGGGCTACTTCGTGTACGACTCGAAGAAGTCGGGTGCCGTCACCGTCTCCCACCTCCGCTTCGGGCCGAAGCCCATCCGCTCGGCCTATCTCATCATGCGGGCGAACTTCATCGCGTGCCACCAGGAGCAGTTCCTGGACCGCTACGACATGCTCGAGGCCGCCGTGCCGGGCGCGGTCTTCCTCCTGAACACCCCGTACGGGCCGGCCGAAGCGTGGGACAGCCTCCCCCTCGAGATGCAGGAGCAGATCCTGGAAAAGCGCCTCGAGGTCTGGGTCATCGACGCCTACAAGGTCGCGAAGGCCCTCGGAATGGGCGGCCGAATCAACACGATCATGCAGACCTGTTTCTTCGCGATCTCGGGCGTCCTGCCTCGCGAGGAGGCGATCGCCCAGATCAAGAAAGCGATCGAGAAGACGTATGGCAAGAAGGGCGAGGAAACCGTGCGCCGCAACTTCGCGGCCGTGGACGGGACGCTCACGAACCTCGCGAAGATGGTGGTTCCGACGAAGATCACGGCGACGCGGCGCCGCCCGCCCATCGTCTCCGATGCAGCGCCGGACTTCGTGAAGCGCGTGTCGGGCGTCATGCTCGCGGGCAAGGGCGACCTTCTGCCCGTGAGCGCGTTCCCGCCCGACGGCACGTGGCCCCTCTCCACGGCCCAATGGGAGAAGCGGAACATCGCGCTCGAGATTCCCGTGTGGGACGAGAAGATCTGCATCCAGTGCAACAAGTGCGCGATGGTGTGCCCGCACGCCGCGATCCGCGCGAAAGTCTTCGATTCGGCAAAGCTCGAGGGCGCGCCCGCCACATACAAGTCCGTCCCGTTCAAGGGCACCGAGTACCAAGGGCAGGCCTACACGATCCAGATCGCGCCGGAGGACTGCACGGGCTGCATGCTGTGCGTCGCCGTGTGCCCCGCGAAGGACAAGGCGAACCCGAAGCACAAGTCGCTCGACATGGCGCCTCAGAAGCCCCTGCGCGACGCCGAGCGCGACAACTTCGCCTTCTTCCTCGACCTCCCGGAAGCGGACCGCAGAACGGTTCGCCTCGACGTGAAGGGCGCGCAATTCCTCCAGCCGCTCTTCGAGTTTTCAGGCGCCTGCTCCGGGTGCGGCGAGACGCCGTACGTGAAGCTCCTCACGCAGCTCTTCGGCGACCGCGCGCTCATCGCGAACGCGACGGGCTGCTCCTCGATCTACGGCGGCAACCTCCCGACCACCCCCTACCGGACGAACGCGGACGGCCGCGGCCCGGCGTGGTCGAATTCGCTCTTCGAGGACAACGCTGAGTTCGGCCTCGGATTCCGCCTCGCCGTCGACTCGCTGAACAACCAGGCGCGTACGCTCGTGAAGGCGCTCTCCGCTCGCATCGGCGGGACCCTCGCCGAGGCGCTCCTCGCGGCTGCGCAGGACACGGAGGCGGACATCGCGGCGCAGCGCGAGAGGGTTCTCGCGCTGCGCGACGCCCTCGAGGACGTGAACACGTCGGAATCGCGGCGCCTCCTCCTCGTGGCCGATTCGCTCGTGAAAAGGAGCGTGTGGATCGTGGGGGGCGACGGCTGGGCCTACGACATCGGCTACGGCGGCCTCGACCACGTCCTCGCGTCGGGGCGCAAGGTCAACATCCTCGTCCTCGACACCGAGGTCTACTCGAATACGGGCGGCCAGGCGTCCAAGGCGACACCCATGGGCGCGGCCGCGAAGTTCGCGGCAAAGGGCAAGGAGATGCCGAAGAAGGATCTCGGCATGCTCGCGATGACGTACGGCAACGTCTACGTCGCTCACGTCGCCTTCGGCGCGAAGGACGCGCAGACCGTGAAGGCCCTCCTCGAGGCCGAGAGCTACCCGGGGACGTCGATCGTCATCGCCTACAGCCCGTGCATCGCGCACGGCTACGACCTCTCGTTCGGCCTCGACCAGCAGAAGCTCGCTTCCGAGTCGGGCTACTGGCCGTTGTACCGGTTCGATCCCCGCCGCATCGCGAAGGGTGAGACGCCGCTCGTCATGGACACGGCGACGATCAAGGGCTCGATCGCGCAGTTCATGGGCAACGAGGCGCGGTTCCGCATGGTCGAGCAGCAGGACCCGGAGCGTTTCCGGGGTCTGCTCGTGAAGGCCGAGCGCGAGGTGAAGAACCGGTTCCAGGTATACGAGAACCTCGCGAAACTGACCCTGGGCCGCGCGGGCATTCCCACGGCCCCTGCCACGCCGCCAAGTCCGCCCATACCGCCGGCGGCGGGAAAGGCCTGAGGAGACGACGATGGATCTCACCACCCGCTATCTCGGCCTGACCCTTCCCCACCCGTTCATGCCCGGCGCCTCGCCGATGGTCGACGACATGGATCTCGTGCGCCGCCTCGAGGACGCCGGCGCCTCGGCGATCGTCATGAACTCGCTCTTCGAAGAGCAGATCACCCGCGAGGAGGTCGGCACGATCCGCCAGATGGAGATCGTCTCCGGCTCGTACCCGGAGGCCCTCACGTACTTCCCGGAGCCGGAAACCTTCAATCTCGGCCCCGAGCGGTATCTCGAGCGCGTGCGCCTGCTCAAGAATACGGTGCACATCCCCGTCATCGCGTCGCTGAACGGCGCGACGCCGGGCGGATGGCTCTCCTTCGCGGTGCGCATCGCCGAGGCCGGCGCCGACGCGCTCGAGCTGAACCTCTACGACGTCGGCGCACACGAGGGCGAGCCCGGTTTTTCGCTCGAGCGGCGCCTCCTCGATATCGTCCGGACCGTGAAGGGCGCCGTGAAGATCCCCGTCGCCGTGAAACTGTCGCCGTTCTTCTCGTCTCTCGGTTCTTTCGCCTCCGAGCTCGATGCGATGCATGTGGACGGGCTCGTCCTCTTCAACCGCTTCTATCAGCCCGACATCGACCCCGAGAACCTGGAGGTGACGCCCGCGCTGCGCCTCTCCACGCGCGACGAGCTCCTGCTCCGCATCCGGTGGCTCGCGATGCTCTCCGGGCGCGTTCAGGCGTCCCTCGCCGTCACGGGCGGCGTGCACGACGCGCGCGACGCGATCAAGGCGATCATGGCCGGAGCCGACGCCGTCCAGATGGTTTCGGCCCTCCTCCTGCGCGGTCCGCGGGCGCTCGCCGAGGTCCGGAGCGACGTCGCGCGGTGGATGGAAGAGCACGAGTACGAATCGCTGGCCCAGATGAAGGGCAGCATGGGCCTGCTCTCGTGCCCGGACCCGGCGGCCTACGAGCGCGCGAACTACGCGCGCGTCCTCCAGAGTTACATGCTCCACGAGCCCGCCGCGATCTAAGCCCGATTCTTCTTGGCGGACGCGCGGTGAGATACGCTCTTCGCTCGATGACCCGCGCTCTTTCCCGGACTCTCCTTCTGGCCGTCGTCCTCGTGGGGCCGATCTCGCCCGCTCTCGCGCAGCTCCTGCCCCTCCCGAGCCCGACGCCCGCCGCGGGAGTCGAGCCCGTCGGCGATCCCTACCGCCGCGAGACGCCGTACGGCGCGTTCTTCGGGTACATGCGGGCCGCCCAGAGGGGCAACTGGGCGCTGGCGGGCGAGTACCTGCAGTGGCCGAAGTCCGGCAGAACCTCTCAGGATGCCCTCGCGCGAGAGCTCAAGGCGGTGCTCGACCAGCGCTTCGTCGGCGACCTCGAGAAGTTGAGCCGGTCTCCCGCCGGGGATCTCAACGACGCCCTGACCGCAGAGCTCGAGCGCGTTGGCCAGATCGAGAATGGAGACGAATCTTTCGACCTGCTGCTCGTGCGGACGACGCCGGTCGAGGGTCCCCCGATCTGGCTCGTCTCGTCGCAGTCTCTGCGCGAGATTCCCGCCGCGTTCAAAGGGTTGAAGGGGCCCACGATCGACCAGGACATGCCCGCCGTCCTCAGACGGCCCGTGGGCGGGCTTCAGCTCTGGCAGCTTCTCGCGTTCCTGCTCCTCATCCCGACCCTGTATGGGGCGAGCCGGCTCTTCGTGGGCGCCGCTTTCCGCCTCCTCGACCGCGTCTTCAAGAGACGCCCGTCGTGGACCCGCGTGCGGACAGGCATCGGGCGTTTCCGCGCGCCACTCGCGTTCCTCCTCGCGCTCCCGCTCCACAGGCTCTGCGTGTCCCGCCTCGGGCTTCCGCTTCTCAACCGGTACGGTTACGCGCGGCTCCTGATGCTCGCCTTCATCTTCGGTGCGTCGTGGCTTCTGCTTCGGTTGGTCGACTTCTTCAACCTCCGCGCGACGCTGAACCTGATCGCCGAGGGCGCGACCGCGACGTCCTCCCTCACTATCGCGCGCCGGATGCTGCGCGGGGTCGTCATCGCCGTGGCGGCCCTCTTCGCCCTCGCGAGCTTCGGTGTCAATCTGACGGCGACGCTCGCCGGACTCGGCATCGGCGGCGTCGCCCTCGCGTTCGCCGCGCAGAAAAGCCTCGAGAACCTGTTCGGCGGCTTCGTCGTCCTGAGCGACAAGATCATCCGCGTCGGCGACACCGTCCGCATCGGGACCGCGGTCGGCGACATCGAGGACGTGACGCTCTACGCGACGCGCCTCAGGGCCTTCGACCGCTCCGTCGTGACGATTCCGAACGGCACGCTCATCACGGCGCAAATCGAGAACTGGAGCCGCCGGGACAAGTTCTGGTTCCACCCGACGCTCGGTCTCGTGTACGAAACGACGGCGGAACAGATGCGCGCGGTCCTCGAGAACCTGCGCGCGCGCCTCGAGTCGGACCTCCGCGTCGAGAAGGGCACGATGCGCGTGCGCTTCGTCAGGCTCAACTCGTCGAGCCTCGACGTGGAGGTCTTCGCGTACCTCCTCGTGCCCGACTACACGACGTTCCTCGCCGTGCAGGAGGAGCTTCTCCTCATGCTGCTCGACGTGGTCGAGAAAGCCGGCACGTCCCTCGCGTTCCCGTCACAGACGACATACGTGGCGGGCGAGTCGGCACCTCCGCTCGCGACACGGCCCGCGCGCCCCGCACCAGCCCCGGCCCCATGAAGACGACACGGACCTTCAACGTCTCGGGCCTCGTCCTCCTGACGGGAGCGCTCCTCTGCGCCGTGCCGTCGAACGGCGTCCGGGCGCTCGGTGTCGTGCTCCTCGTGTTAGGCATTCCCGTCTTCGCCGTCAGCGCGACCCGGCATCTCCTGCGCGGCCTCCTCTGGCGCGTCGGGAGCCGGCTCGTCGTGTCGTACCTCCTCCTCCTCTCGGCGGTCGTCTTCGCGGCCTTCTTCGTCTACGCGGGCCTCCTCGTCATCGCGGGCCAGCTCGGGACGCGCCGCGTCGAGGCCGCACTCGAGAAGCGGCGGGCCGCCGTCACGGCGCTCGCGCACGACCTCGCGCCGCGCCTCGAGACGGCGCGCGAGCCGGCCGCGCGGTTGCGCGCGTTCGCGGAGGTCTCCGCCACGTCGCCGACGCCGTCCGAGATCGGGATGGTCTGGCAGCCGAAGGACGGGACCGTCGAGAGGGCCGGCGGCGCGGTCGCCCCCGACCTCGCTCCGCGGCCCTGGATGACGTCGCGCGCGTCCGTCGTCGCGAAGTCGGGAGGAGAGGTGTTCGCCGCCGTGGTCGAGCCGCGCCCCGCCGGCACACTCGTCCTCACGCTGCCCCTCCACTCCGGCCTTCGCCGCGAGATCGAGAAGGAGACCGGAAACGTCATCCGCTTCCACGGCGCGGCGAAGGTGAAGGAGGAGCCCGTCGACGTGCCCAAGGGCGGCGTTCGCTTCACGCTCAACCCGGGCAAGAAGGGCAAGACGATGAGCATCACGGGCGCGCCGGACTCGGGCGGCGAGGAGGCGGCCTCCGGAGAAACGTCGGCGCCGCTTGCGGGCTCGGGCCCGTGGTCCGCGCGCTGGACAGCGTTCCCGCTGTTCCTGTCCGAGCCCGTCCTCGACTGGGAGACCGGCCGGCCGCTCGAGGGAAGGACCGTCCTCATCCTCGTCAGGACGTCGCTCGAGCGCGAGGCGCGCGCTCTCTTCGGGGACCTCAGGGTCGCGGGCTCCGAGCGCCTCGATCTGAGTCGCGTCTTCCTCGGCGTCATGGGCGGACTCGGGATCGCGACGGTCGTCGTCTTCGCGGGGGCCTCGCTCCTCGCCGGCCTCCTCGTCTACCGGATCGCACGGGCGACGCGGCGGCTTTCGGTCGGGTTCGCCGAAATCGAGAACGGAAACTTCGCGCATCGGGCGCGGTTCCGCGGGCGGGACCAGCTCGCCGCGCTTGTCGCGAGCTTCAACGTGATGGCCGCGCATCTCGGCGTGAGCGTCGCGGAAAAGGCCGAGAAGGAGGCGCTCGAGCACGAGCTGTCCGTCGCGCGCGACCTCCAGCGGCGCCTCCTCCCGCCCGCGGACTTCGCGTGCCCGGGCGTCGAGATCGCCGTCGACTTCGCGCCCGCGGCCGCCATCGGCGGCGACTTCTACGACCTTTCGTACTCGGAGCGCGTGCTCACGGTCTCCGTGGCCGACGTGTCGGGCCACGGGCTGCCGGCGGGGCTCGTGATGGCTACCGCGAAGGCGTCCCTCGGCATGCTGGCCCGGACGGGCGCGGGCGGCGTCCGGCTCATGGAGCTGCTGCATGAGGAAATCGTCCGGACGACCGAACGGCGGACGTTCGTCACGCTCGCGCATCTCGTCTTCGATCTCGCGAACTCGACGGTGTCCTATACGAACGCCGGGCACCCGTATCCGTACCGCGTGCGGAAGGACGGGACCGCCCTGGCCCTCGCAAATCCCGCGCGGCCCCTCGGTCTCCCTCTTTCGGGCGGGTGGCACACCGTCGAAGAGCCGCTCGCCGCGGGCGATTCCTGGGTCGTCTTCTCGGACGGACTCATCGAGGCCACTCGCGGAGCGGCGGACGGATCCGACGAATCCTGGGGGTTCGAGCGCCTCGAAGAGGTGCTGCGCGCGGGTCCGGCCGAGAGCGCGGCCGCGCTGAAGGACCGGATCCTCGACGCGCAGCGCGCCTTTACGCAGAGGGCGGACACCGAGGACGACCGGACGCTTCTCGTCCTCCGGATCGACGGCGTCGTCAGCGCCGGAGCGTGAACGTGCGCGTGAAGCCGTCGGACGTGTCAGTCACGGTCACCGACACGGCGCCTTCGCTGCCGAGCGTGTAGGTTTCCACGACCTCCGGGCCGTCCGCGCGGCGTTTCACGTCTGCCGTCGAGAGCGCGCGTCCTCTGAGAGGGCGTTCGAACGGGAAGAGCACTTCGTCCCATGGCGTGACGTCTCCGTCCGGCCGTCCGCCCGTGAGGCGCGTGCATTCGAGAAACCGGAAATGGCCTACGTTGTGCGCGGCACGATAACGGCGCACGACCGTCACCCGAGCCGCGCCCGCCCCCGGAAGCGCCGTGCCCTTCGGGAAAATCGCGTCGAAGACGACGTCCGTGCCCGCATCGCTCTCGCGGAAGACGCCGAAGTGGCGGGACAGCTTGTCCGAAAGCGCCCAGCCCGCCTCGCGATCGAGGAACACGGCGAGTCCCATCGCCGTCGCGGCGAAGGGATGCGGCGACCGGCGGACCCGCTTTTCGCCGAAGCGCTCCTTGAGAACGCGCGTCACGAGCGGGAAGAGGGCCCCGCCACCCACGACATAGAGCCCCGCGATGTCGCTCCAAAGGATCGCGCCGCCGCCTTCCGGGCCGGCGAGGAGGGGCTCGACGGCTTCCAGCGAGCGCTCGACGAGCGGCGCGCACGCGGCGTAGATCTCGGCGACGGGAATAACGAGCGGCTCCTTGCCGATCGCCGCGAGATCCACGAGCACGCGCCGCGTGTTCGGGCTGAGGCTCTCCTTCTGACGCACGCACTCCTCGAGTAGGAGGGCCCTGGCTTCGCCGGCGGGCGTGCCGGCGAGCGTGCCCGCGGAGGCCCGGTCGAGGACGAGGCCGAGGATCGCCTCGTCGAAATCGTCGCCGCCGAGCCGCCTGACGCCGTTGGTCGTTACGACCTCGTTCGTCTTCCCCGTCATCCGGAGCAGCGAGGCGTCGAACGTGCCTCCCCCGAGGTCGTAGACGACGAGGTACTCGCGCTTCGGATCGGCGCGCCGGTAACGGTGCGCGTACTCGAAGCCCGCCGCCGAGGGCTCGTTGAGGAGCGCCTCCACCGCGAAGCCGCCGGCCTTGAACGCTTCGAGCGTGAGAAACCGCTGGGCCGTCGTGGCATTTGCGGGCACGGACACGGCGGCGTGGAGCGCTTCGTCGGCCGTCAGCCCTGCGTTCGATCGCTCGACGAGCTCACGGTGGAGCGCGGAGAAAAAGCCCGAGGTGAGATCGAGAAGAGACAGGCGCCAGGAGCCGATCGCGATCTCCGTTTCCGGCCCGGCGCCGTCGAGAAGGCGCTTGAGCGATCGGACGACCGTCCAGCCCGCCTCGTGCCGCACCGCGAAGGCTTCCCACCCGTAGCGCCGCTCGCCCGTCGCCTCCTCGAGGGCGACGAGAGACGGCACGAAGTCCCCACCCTCGAAGGACACCACGGGAGTGTTCCCGCGGTCCACGAGGGCGACGACCGTGTGCGTCGTGCCGAAGTCGATGCCGAGCCTCACACCGTCCAGTTTAGTTAACATGCTTCGAATGGTGTTTTCGCGCACGGCTCTCGTCCTCGCAGGCGGTGTCCTCGCGCTTCCCGCCTCGCTCCTCGCCCAGGCCACGGCAAAGCGCGCGGTGGCCGCGACGATCGTCGTCTCGGCGACGAAAATTTCCGAAGACGCGCTCGACGTCGCGGCTCCGGTCTCGGTGATCTCCGGAGACGAGTTGCGCCGCCGAGGCGCGAAGACCGTCGCGGACGCGCTGCAGGACGTCGCGGGTCTCGACACGGGGAGCGGCTCCGACAACGGCAACCGGCTCGCGAACATCGGGGTCTGGGGCCTGAAGGAATTCGACGCGCTTCTCGTCACGGTGGACGGCGTTCCGGCGGGTGGCCCGTTCAACCCGTCGCTCGCCCAGATCCCCGTCGAGGACATCGACCGGATCGAGATCGTGAAGGGGCCGCAGGGCACGCTCTACGGCGTCTCGGCCTTCGCCGGGATGATCCAGGTTTTCACGCGGCATCCGAAGGAAAGCGGCGGATCCCTCACGCTCGGCGGGGGTTCCTTCTCGGACAAGCACGGCAACCTCTCGTATGTGGCCGCGCAGGGCGACCAGACGATCCACCTCTTCGGCACGATGGCGCGGAACAAAGGTTGGCAGGATGGTACGGACCTCTCGTCGGATCGGCTTTCCGTCGGCTACACGCAGCGCACGAAGGAAGGCTCCGTGGACGTGACCGCCTCCATCCTTCGCGACACGAGCTACTTCGGGTCGCCGCTTCCCGTCGACGGCGGGCAGCCGGTACCCGGATTCGAGATCGATCGGAACTATGCGATCGGCGGCGGACGGCTCGATCACCGCGTCTACTCGCTCGCGTCCACCGTGTCGCAGCCACTGTCGGCGAACGTCCGCCTCGAAAACACGCTGGGCCTCACGCGCGACGAGCAGATTTCCGTGCGCTCCTTCATCGACACCGCGGACGCCGCGAGCGCGACGGCCACCGGCACGGCCCTGACGCCGCTCGAGACGACGCTCTTCGACGACGCCCGCATCGTCGCCGACTTCAGGGCCGGCGGCCGCCACCGCCTCGTGGCCGGCATCGCGTACACCTCGGGCAAGACGACCCTCGAGGGCACCGGCTTCGACTTCTCGCTCCTCACGGGGCCTCATCCCGTGGTTCCGACGCTCGATCAGGTTCCGGTCGGCGACCACCGCTCCGCGAAGGACAGCCGGACGTTCTGGGGCTTCTACCTGAACGACGAGTGGACGCCGTTCCACGCCCTCACTCTCACGTTCGGGGCCCGTTACGACCGCACTTCCGAGTCGCTCGACGCGACGGTCGCCGAAGTCGGCGCGCCCGCGCCGAACGTCGCGGCGGACAGCCGGACGGACGGGAAGTGGTCCGGCGGCGTCGCGGCCCTGGTCCGGATCGTCGACAGGCCGCAGGCGTCCGTGCTCGACGCCTTGAACGTCTACGTCTCGGCCAAGAGCAACTTCAAGCCCGCGGCCCCGAACATCCTCGAGGCCGAGAGCGCGCGCATCCTCGAGCCGGAACGAGCCCGCTCGGGCGAGGTCGGCCTCAAGACGCGCTGGGCGCGCGGCACGCTGTCTTTCGACGTCACGTTCTTCCACATGAGCTTCGAGAACCTCGTCGTTGGGGCGGCCGGCCCGGACGGCCGGCCCCTCCTGACGAATGCCGGCGAGGAGCGGTTCCAGGGAATGGACACCGATCTCGTCTGGGCGCTTCCGAAGTTTGAGGGCTGGTCGCTCGCGGCGGGCTACGGCCACCACGACGCGACGTACGTGAACTTCTCGTTCCTCACTCCCGACGGCACGTTGCGAGTCGTGGACGGCATGCGGCTGGAGCTCGTGCCCCGGGACCTCTGGAACGCGCGCGTCTCGTACGCCCCGAAGGCGGGCCTCGGCATCTGGGGCGCCGTGCGCCATCAGGGCGTCCGGCCGCTGACGCGGCGGAACACGTTCTACACGGACTCTTTCTACGAGTGGGACGCCGGGGCGTCGTGGGAGTTCTCGTGGGGGCGCGTGTCGCTCGTCGGCCGCAATCTCGGCGACGACCGCCACTACACTTCCGACAGCGAGATCGGAGACAGCCAGTTCTACGTCGCGCCGCCACGGCGGTTCGTCGGGGAACTTACTTTGAAGTTCTAGCGCACGCCATCGAGAGGGCGTGCGGTCGAGGACCGGTCACCGCTCTCGGATGGCTGAGGAGCCCGGATACCGCGAAGGAGGCCCTCGACGCTGAGGTCTTCGTCGACTTCGGGCCAATGGATGCCCTCGCCGTTGCCGAGAAGCTCCCAATGCGCGCGCTGCTGCGCGGAGGCAGCCAGGAGGCGCGGAAACCAGACCAACGGCGCAGAAATAGTGCGGCCGTCGGTAAGCCTGACGACGAGCTCGGATGCGGTGACCTGCACCGAACCGGCCAGCGAAGTGCGACTAGCGACTGAAGTACTCATGCCACGCCTCGACTAGTTTAGCGTGATTCTCGACAACGAGACCGCGCAGCATGCCGAGCTCCTGAGCCGGGAAGTTCGCGGACTCGGCGAGGACCACAGGCTCTAGCCAGAACTTCGCGAGCGCGCGGTCGCGCCGCACGTGAATGTGAAGAGGTTCGTCGCCTTCGTTACTAAAGAAGAAGAACCGGTACGGCCCCACGCGAAGGACTGTCGGCACGGCCGCCCAACGATACCGCGTTCAGCGGCGAGCGCAGCCGTCTTAGCGTCCCGGCCGCGCGATCTCGACGCCGGACGCGACGAGGCTCAGCTCCTTTTGGTCGCCCTTGATCGCATCGGGTTTGCCGCCAGGCGTCTCTCCGGCGTAGTGCTTCGCCGTCGCCTCGGGAATCGTCTTCACGTTGAAGACGCCCTCCATGACGGCCGTCGCGCCCGCGGAGTCCTTCGGGACGAAGAAGCCGTAGTCCTTGAACGTCACGCGCACGGACTGGTCGCCGGACTTGAGAGTCATCCAGCAACCCTTTTCCTGGCAGACCGTCGAGACGGTCCCTTCGGTCTTCACGGTCTTGCCGGACCAGGCGGCCGGGTCTTTCACGAGGTCGGCGAGGGCGACCTTCGACGAGTCCCCGAGGGGCGCGCCGAACTTGCCGGCGGCGGCGAGGAGGGAGAACGGGAGGAGGAGCAGGAGAGCGGGTGCGATTCGTTTCATGGGAATGAATCTTAGCCGAGGCGCGTTAGGATGGCTGTTCGAGAGGAGATCCCAGATGCCCACCGAGCTGCCCCCGCGGTCCTTCGATTCCCCCCAGCCGATCAGCCCGTCGGCGGCGGTCGCGATTCCCGCGTTCCTCGCGCGCGTCTATGCCTGGATGGCCGCGGGCCTCATGACGACGGCCCTCGCCGCTTTCCTCACCGTCTCGAACCCGGCGATCTTCAACGCCATCTTCGGAAACCGCCTCGTGTTTTATGGTCTCCTCTTCGCCGAGCTCGGCCTCGTCGTGTGGCTGTCCGGCCTCGTCGGGAAGCTCTCGTCGGGCGCGGCCTCGGCCGTGTTCCTCTTCTACTCCGCCCTGAACGGCTTGACGATGGCGGCCATCTTCGTCATCTACACGGGCTCCTCCATCGCGTCGACGTTCGCGGTCGCGGGCGGCACGTTCGCGGCCATGAGCGTCTATGGGCTCGTCACGAAGCGCTCGCTCGACGGCGTCGGCTCGTTCGCCTTCATGGGCCTCATCGGCGTCATCATCGCCTCGGTCGTGAACCTCTTCCTGAAGTCCGACATGCTCGGGTTCGTCCTGAGCTGCGCGGGCGTGATCGTGTTCGTCGCGCTCACCGCGTACGACACACGCAAGCTCAAGATGATGGCGGCCACGGTCGACGGCCGCTCCGAAGAAGGGCGCCGTGGCGCGATCTCCGGCGCGCTCGCCCTCTATCTCGACTTCATCAACCTGTTCCTCATGATGCTCCGGCTGTTCGGGAACAGAAGGTAAGCGCATCTCGGACCCGGGAACGTTCGACTCGTTCCTCGCGTGGGCCGTGTCCGTGGTGGGAATCGCCACCGGCGCGGCCTATGTTCCGCAAGCCGCGCGCATCTGGCAGCGGAAGAGCTCCGAGGACGTCTCCATGCTCACGTACGCGATGTTCCTGGGCGGCCAGGTCATCTACCTCGTCTATGGAATCCGCTTCCACCAGCCTCCGATCGTGATCGGCATGGCGGCGAACATAGCGGGCAGCCTCGCCGTCATCCTTTCCGCGCTGCGTTTCCGCAAGGCTGCGTGACGATCCTCCCGTCCCCGCCCGGGGCCGACGCGTATCTCGCCGTCGACAAGCGGCCCGGCATCGCGGTACACGGCCCCGGCGGCCTCCTCGGCGTGCTGCGCGAGCAGTTCGGCCCGGAGCTCGCGCTCGTCCACCGGCTCGACAAGGAGACGTCGGGCGTCCTCCTCCTCGCGCGGAACGCGGAGGCGCTTCGCGCCGCGCACAGGGCCTGGCCGACGAACGTCGTGAAGACCTACCTCGCCGTCACGAGAGGTGTCCCCGATCCTCCCGAGGGGCGCGTGGACGCTCCGTTGCTCGAGCACCGCACGTCGCGGCCGGACCTTCTGAAGCGCGCTGTCAAAGCGGCCTACGGCCCTTCGCGGGCGGGACACCTCCTCTCGGGCCGCCGCGTGCTCGCGATCCAGCCCCTGCCTCCGCCCGGCCGAACCGCCGTTCATCCGGCGGGCCGCCCGGCCGCGACGCGCTATCGGGTGCTCGAGGACCGCGGCGCGACGGCTCTCGTCGAGCTGGTCCCCGAGACGGGTCGCATGCACCAGCTCCGCATTCACCTGCTGCACCTCGGCACGCCGCTCCTCGGGGACCTCGCTTACGACCCGGGGCGCAAAGACGGCGATCCTCCGCCGCTCCTGCACGCGGCACGTCTCGTCTGGACGGATCCTCCCGGAATGCCCCCCGGCACGACATGGACATGGGAGGCGCCGCGCCCCACCCCGGCCGTTCCTGGGCCATGATGCGGGCGTGACCGAGACGACGCTTCCCCCCGAGACGCTTGCCGCGCTCGCCGCGCTCACGGGGGATCGGCCGCTGGTCATTTTCGACCTCGAGACGACGGGCGCCGACCGGCTGACGGACCGGATCGTCGAGATCGCGGCCCTCCGTTTCGGCCCCGGCGGCGCCGTGGCCGTGTGGGAATCCCGCGTGAACCCCGGCGTGAAGATCCCCCGCGAGTCCACGCGCGTCCACGGGATTTCCGACGCCGACGTGGCCGGCGCGCCGTCGTTCCCCGAGATCGCCGGGCAGATCCTGGAGTTCTTCGGCGACGCCGACCTCGCGGGATACAACGTGCGCTCCTTCGACGTCCCCGTGCTCCTCCGCGAGTTCGCGCTCGCGAACCTCGTCTTCCCGATCGAGAGCCGCCGCGTCATCGACATGCAGACGATTTTCTTCAAGAAGGAGCCGCGCGACCTCTCCGCGGCCGTGCGCTTTTTCGCCGGGCGCGAGCACGCGGGCGCGCACGCGGCGCTCGCCGACGTCATCGCGTCCGCCGAGGTGCTCGCGGGCCAGCTGAGGCGCTACCCGGACCTTCCGCGCGACGTCGAGGGGCTGCACGAAATCTCGCGGCCGCCCGAGGGGCGCTTCGCGGACCCCGACAAGCGCTTCCTCTGGCGGGACGGAGAAATCGTGTTCGCCTTCAGCGAGCACCGCGGCAAGACGCTGGCCGAGGTCGCCGAGAAGCACCCGGGATTCCTCGACTGGATGCTCACGAAGAGCTTCTCCGAAGAGTCCAAGCAGATCGCCCGCGACGCGCGCAAAGGCGTGTTCCCCAGGAAGGCATGAACGCGCCCCGTGAGCCGCGCGGCCTCGCGAGGCGGCGGAGCCGGACGGCGCGGATCGCCCTCCTCGCGCTCGGGTGGGTTCTCCTCGGGCTCGGCTTCATCGGGGGCCTTCTTCCCGTGATCCAGGGCTGGCCCTTCGGCATCGCCGGCGCGGCGATCCTCTATGTGGAGAGCCGATGGGTGCAGCGCAAGGTGCGCCGCTTCAGGCAGCGGAACCCGAAGTTCGAGCGCACCTGGCTTCGGGCGCGCGCCTGGCTCAAGGAACGACGCCGCGCGCGCCGGGCAAAGGCCAACGCAAAGGTCAAAGCCGCGGCCGCGCGCTGACTTCTCCCGTCCCTCAGTCCATCTGGCGGCGGAGGAACGTCGGGATGTCGAAGATGTCCTCGCGCGGGTCGCGCATGTTGAGGAGGTTGACGCCGTACCCGTGATCTTCCGGAGCCGGCACGTCCGGCGCCGTGCGCGCTCGCTCGCGATCCCTGTCCCGATCGCCCCGATCTCCCCGCTCCGCCGCGGGACGGGCGCCGTTCGGCGTCACCGGGAGGGAGACCTCGCGGCGCGAGGCGAGCGCCGCGGGCGCATCGAAGCCCGTCGCGATGACGCTGATCTTGACTTCGTCCTTCATGTCCTTGTCCTGAACGAGGCCGAAGATGACGTTCGCCTCCTCGTCGGCCGCCGCCTGGATGATCGCGCAGGCCTCGTTCACCTCGGCGAGCGTCAGGTCCTCGCCCCCCGTCACGTTGATGAGGATCGCGCGGGCGCCCTGGATGGACTGCTCTTCGAGGAGCGGATTCGAGATCGCGCGCTGCGCGGCCTCGACCGCGCGGTGCTCACCGGAGGCGGTGCCCGTCCCCATGAGGGCCATGCCCATGTTTTCCATGACCGTCTTCACGTCGGCGAAGTCGAGGTTCACGACGCCGGGCACGGTGATGAGATCGCTGATGCACTGCACGGCTTGCCGGAGGACGTCGTCCGCGATGCGGAAGGCCTCCCACGTCGTCACGTTGCGGTCCACGAACGAATAGAGGCGCTCGTTCGGAATCGTGATGAGCGTGTCGACGTACTCGCGCAGCTCGGCGATGCCGTCCTCGGCATAGCGCAGCTTGCGCCGGCCTTCGAAGGAGAAGGGCTTCGACACGATGGCGACGACGAGCGCGCCCGCCTCGGACGCGAGCCTCGCCACGACCGGAGCCGCGCCGGTGCCCGTTCCGCCGCCCATCCCGGCCGTCACGAAGACCATGTCCGAACCCGTGAGGACCTGGGTGATCTTCTCGGCATCCTCGAGCGCGGCGTTGCGTCCGACGTCGGGGTTCGACCCCGCGCCCATGCCGCGCGACGTCGTCAGGCCGAGCTGCAGCTTCGTCGCGGCCCGATTCACGCGCAGCACCTGGAGGTCCGTGTTCGCGGCCACGAAATCGATCCCCTTGATGCCGGCCTGGATCATCCGGTTGACGGCATTGCCGCCACCCCCGCCGACGCCAACGACCTTGATCTTCGCGGGAGGAACGTCGTCATTCAGGGAGATGGGAAGCGACGCGCGGGGCTCGTCGTCGAAAAGGATCATCTTCTTTCCTCCATCGATATCACAGAGCGGTGGACGCGGGGAATAAGTTCTTGAGGGAACCTTTGAGTTTGTCGAAAAGTCCCGGACCGGTGCCGCGCGAGCGCCTCTTCGGGGCGGCGGCTCTGCCGCGCCCGTACAGCAGGAGGCCCGCGGCGCAGGCCCACTCCGGCGAGGCGACGACGTCCGTCAGTCCGCCGAGACCGCGGGGCACGCCCCGGCGCACCGCCACGCCGAGGACCTGCTCGGCCACGTCGAGGATGCCGTCCAGCTCGGCGCCGCCCCCCGTGAGGACGAGGCCGGCGCGCAGCTCGCTGGCCGGCACTTCCCGGACCGACTCTTCCCAGAGCAGCGTGAGGAGCTCCTCGGCGCGCGGCTGGAGGATCTCGGCGATCTCGCGCCGCTTGACGGGGTGGACGCCGCGGCCGCCCGTCAGAGGCACGTCGATCGACTCGCTCTCGTTCACGAGGGCGGCCATCGCCGCGCCGTACTTGCGCTTCAGGCGTTCGGCGTCGGGCACCGGCGTTTTGAGGACGACCGCGAGGTCATTCGTGAAATGGTCCCCGCCCACGGGCAGGACCGACGTGTGCGCGAGGGCGCCATGCCGCCAGACGGCGATCTCCGTGGTGCCGCCCCCGATGTCCGCGAGGACGACGCCCAGCTCCTTCTCGTCGGGCGTCAGAACGGCCTCCCCGGCCGCGAGCGGCTCGAGAACCATCTCGAGCACCTCGACGCCCGCCCGGTTCACGCAGTTCAGGAGGTTCTGCGTCGTGGCGACCGGCACCGTGATCACGTGGACGTCGGCCTCGAGCCGGCTCCCCACCATCCCGAGCGGATCGGCGACGCCGTCCTGTCCGTCCACGACGAATTCGCGCGGGAGCACGTGGAGGATCTCGAACTCCGAGGGGATCGGCACCGAGCGCGCCGCGTCGAGCGACCGCTGAATGTCCTCGCGCGTGATCTCGCGGTTCTTCGCCGCCACCGCGACGACCTGACGGCTGTTGAACGACTTCACGGCGGGGCCGGCGACGCCCACGACGGCGCGCTCGATCTGGGCGCCCGCCATGATCTCGGCCTCCTCCGTCGCGCGTTTGATCGCATCGACGGTGGCGGGCACGTCGATGATGGCGCCCTTGCGCGCGCCCTTGTGCGCGGCCGTTCCCTTTCCGATGATGTCGACGCGGCCCGACGCGTCCTGCTCCGCGATGAGCGCGCAGACCTTGGTCGATCCGATGTCAAGGCTGACGAGGTACGACGCAGGTTTGGACATCCGAGGTCCTCTCAGGTCTTCCCGCGCCCGGAGTCACCGGGCGCTTTGAGCACGATGCGGCCCGCGAAGCGCAGGTCCGCTTCCGTCGCGGACAGGGCGTGGCGGTCGAGTTCGGGGCGAAGGGCGAGGAACGCGCGCCACAGCGGCGCGGCTTTCCCCGGTTCAACGGCGTCGGGACCGAAAAGGAGACGCGCCCGGGCGACGCGGTCCGTCACGGCGAAGCCCTCGGGCACGAGGGCCACGTCCGAGACGCGCGCGAGGAGCGCGGGGTCTTCCGCGCGGATCGCCTCGAGGAACGCCGATCCCCGCGCGAGCGCCGCGGCGTCGGACGCGCCGGAGAGGACGACGAAGTCGTCGCTTTTCGACAGGGCGCGCCCGGAGTAGGGGCCGGTGAAGCTGCCGCCGCGGTCGATGGTCCACAGCTCCCCGTCCTTGTCGGCGCGCGCGACGAGCGCGACGGGAGGTCGCGCGACGACGCGCACGGCGATCGTGTCCGGCACGATGCGGCGCGCCGACGCGGCCGCGACCCACGATTTTTTCGAGAGTTCGGCCACCGGCTGCTCGAGATCGAGAAAGAGGAGCGGACGCCCGATCCAGGCGTCCGTCAGCTCCTCGGTCTCCGCCCGGCGGGCCTCCGGCACGCCGTCCAGGACGACCCGGTTCACGGCGAAGCGCGGATGCGCGCGAAGGACGACGAGGCCTGAGAGCGCGAACGTCGCAGCCGCGAGGACTGCGAGCGTGGGCAGGACGAGCCGGCGCCCCGGACGCCGCCGGCTGGGGCGGACGGTGCGGTACGCGGGAGGGCGGTAAAAGGAGCTCAGGCCTTCCCCTCCTCTCTCAGGAAGTCCTCTCCGAAGTGCAGCACGTCGCCGGCCCCCATCGTGATGAGGAGATCGCCTTCGCGGAGCTCGGCCCGGAGGGCGGGCAGGATTTCCGCGCGGTCCGCGAGGAAACGCGCGGCGCGATGCCCGCGTGCCGTCGCGGCGTCGGCCACGAGGGCGCCCGTCACGCCCTCCACCGGCGCCTCGCGCGAGCCGTACACCGGCGTCACCAGCAGGACGTCCGCGTTCAGGAACGCCGCTCCGAACGCCGGCGCGAAATCCTTCGTGCGGGAATAGAGATGCGGCTGGAAGAGCGCGACGACGCGGCGGTCCGGGTACGACTGGCGGGCGGCCGCGAGCGTCGCCGCGACTTCGGTCGGGTGGTGCGCGTAGTCATCGATGACGATGACGCCGGCGCGCTCCCCCTTCTTCTCGAAGCGCCGGATGACGCCTTTGAATTCCTCGAGCGCGCGCGCCGCGATCCCGAACGGAATCGAGAGCTCGCGCGCGATCGCGAGCGCTCCGAGCGCGTTTTTCACGTTGTGGAGGCCCGGCATCCTGAGCGCGACGGGCCCCATGAACTCGCGGCCGGCCGTCGCGATGAAGCGCGAGCCGGTTCGCTCGAGCACGAGGTCGCGCACCGTGACGTCGGCCTGGGGCGTGAGTCCGAACGTGACGACGCGGCGCGACACGAGCGGGCGTATCTCCTGCACGTTCGGGTCGTCCAGGCCGAGGATCGCGGCGCCGAAGAAAGGCACGCTGCGCGCGAAGCGCGCAAACGTCTCCTGGATGTCCGCGAGGTCGCGGTACGTGTCCAGGTGCTCGAGGTCGATGTTGTTGACGAGCGCCAGCATGGGCGAGAGCGCCAGAAACGATCGGTCGAACTCGTCGGCCTCGGCCACGAGATACTCCCCGTGCCCGAGCCGCGCGGTCCCCACCTCGCGCATCCGGCCCCCCACGATGATCGTGGGATCGAGGCCCGCCACCATGAGGATCGCGCCCGTCATGGACGTCGTCGTGGTCTTGCCGTGCGTGCCGGCGATCGCGATGCCGCGCTTGACACGCATGACCTCGGCGAGCATCTCCGCCCGTTTGATCACGGGGATTCCGGCGGAGCGCGCGGCCGCCACCTCCGGGTTGCTCTCGTGGACGGCGCTCGAGTAGACGACGACGTCCGCGCCGGCGACGTTCTCGGCGCGATGGCCCTGGTGGACCTTGATGCCGAGGCCGACGAGGCGCTCGGACGTCTCGCCGAGCGCGAGGTCCGAGCCGGTCACTTCCAGACCCACGCTTTTCAGGAGCTCGGCGAGACCGCACATGCCGATGCCCCCGATGCCGACGAAGTGGAGGCGCTTCACGCGAAGAAAGTTCACGCGGCCTCCACTTCGAAGAGAAGATCGCACAGGCGGGAGGCCGCATCCGGCGCGGCCGAACGGCGCGCGGCCTCGCCCATCGCGAGGAGCCGTAGCGGGTCGCCCAGAAGACCCGAGAGAGCGGCCGCCAGGGACTCCTCCGTCGCCTCCGCCTCCGTGACGACGACAGCGGCGCCCTCCGATTCCAGGGCCCGCCCGTTCGCCTCCTGATGCCCATGCGTCGCGGCCGCGAACGGCACGAGGAGGGCAGGGCGTCCGGCCGCCGCGACTTCCGCAACGGTCATCGCGCCCGCGCGCGCCACGATGAGATCGGCGGCCGCGTATGCCGCGGCCATGTCGTCGAGGAACTCGTGGACGAACGCGCGGTCGCCCGAGAGCCCCCGCTTCCCGTAGGCCGTCACGACCTCGCCGGCGCGGCCCTTCCCCGCCTGGTGGACGACGTCGAACGCGATTCCCCTGACCGCGACGCGAGCGAGCGCGCCCGGCATGAGCCGATTCAGGATCTCGGCGCCCTGGCTGCCGCCCACGACGAGGACCCGCAGCCGCCGTTCCTTCGACCTCGAGATGAGAGAGGGAATCTCGAAGAACGCGGGACGGACGGGGTTGCCCGTGACGATCGCCCCCGGCAGCGCCGCCGCGCCGCGGACAGTTCCGACTGCGATGCGGCGCGCGAGACGCGCCAGGATCCGGTTCGTGAGACCCGGAATGGCGTTCTGCTCGTGGATGAGCGTCGGAATTCTCCGGGCCCATGCCGTGGCCACGAGCGGGCCGGAGGCGTAACCGCCCACGCCGACGACCGCGCGGGGCGCGTGCCGGGCGAGGAGGCGCAGGGAGTCGAGGAACGCGAGGGGGAGCGTGCGGAGACCGTCGAGACGCGCGCGCCAGCCCTTGCCGACGAGCCCCTTCGCACGCACGAACTCGAGAGGAAAGCCGGCCTTCGGCACAAGCGTCGTCTCGAGCCCGCGCGCCGTTCCCACGAACACGATCGACGCGCCGGGCCGGCGGCGCCGGATCTCGCCCGCGAGCGCCAGCGCCGGGAAGACGTGCCCGCCCGTTCCCCCGCCCGCGATGAGAAAGCCCCGCTCGGTCATAAAGCCCGCTCCATCATGATGCGTGCTGCGAGAGGTTGAGAAGAATCCCGACCGCGAGGAGATCGGCCCAGAGCGCCGATCCGCCGTACGAGAGAAACGGCAGGGGGATTCCCTTCGTGGGAAGGAGCGAGAGCACGACGGAGATGTTGACGAGGGCCTGCACGACGATCATCACCGAGAAGCCGATCCCGAGCAGCCGGCCGAAGGAGTCCGGCGCGTTCACGGCGGCGCGCACGCCGCGCGCGAAGAGGAACCCGAACAGCGCGAGCACCGTCACGCAACCGAGGAGTCCCAGCTCCTCGCCCACGATCGCGTAGATGAAATCCGTGTACGGGTAGGGAAGAAAGAAGAGCTTCTGCTTCCCGTGCCCGAGGCCGAGGCCTGTGACGCCCCCTGTGCCCACGGCGATGAGCGACTGAATCGCGTGAAAGCCCTTGCCGAGCGGGTCCGCCTCCGGGTGCAGGAAGGCGAGGAGACGGTCGCGCCGGTACTGCGCCATCCACACGTAGGCCGAGAGCGTGGGCACGAGCAGGAGCGCCGACACGAGAAAGTACCTCAAGGGCAGGCCGGCGAAATAGAGCATCGCGGCGGCGATCACGAAGTACGTCAGCGCGGTTCCGAAATCGGGCTCGAGGAGAACGAGGCCCGCGAAGAGAGCGACGAGCCCGACGATCGGCAGCAGGGTCCGCGTCGGGTGGGTGATCTCCCCCTCCCGCCGCGAGAGGAGCGCCGCGAGCGCGATGACGAGCCCGATCTTCGCGAACTCGGAGGGCTGCACCGACTTGATGACGCCGAGGGACAGCCAGCGCCGCGCGCCGTTCACGGGAGCCTGCAGGAGGACGGCGACGAGCGACCCCGTCAGGAGGACGAGCCCGGCTGTGACGAGGCGCGGGTCGTTCAGGCGGCGGTAGTCGATCGACATCACCAGGAACGCGAGGACGCCGCCGATGACGACGGCGACCGTCTGCTTGATCACGAAGAAGTACGCGCCCGCCGGGGCGCCGGAGGTCGGCAGGTAGATCTGCATCGCCGACGCGCTGTAGATCATGAGGAGACCGATCAGCATGAGCAGCACGACGGATCCGAACAGGAGGCGGTCGAACGCCAGCTTCCGCGCCATCAGCGCCTCCCCGCCACCAAAGGCTCGGGCAGCGCCTTCACGAGCGCCTCGAACACCTCGCCCCGATGCTCGAAGTCGCGGAACTGGTCGAACGACGCGCACGCCGGTGACAGGAGAACCGCGTCTCCCGGCGCGGCGTGCCTCACGGCGTCCTCGAGCGCCTTCTCCAGCGTGCCCGCGACCTCGAGCGCGACACCCGGCAGGCCGCCGAGCGCCTTCGCGATGGCCGGTGCCGCTTTTCCGATCGCGAGAATGCGCCGCGCCTTCCGCGACGCCAGGGGCCCGAGGCGCGCGAAATCGTCGCCCTTGTCCTTCCCGCCGAGAATGAGGTGCACCTTGCCGTCGGGGAACCCCTCGAGGCTCTTCAGCGTGGCGTCCACGTTCGTGCCCTTCGAGTCATTCCAGTAGCCGACGCCGTTCACCGTGCGCACGAGGGCTGTTCGATGCGGGAGCCCGCGGAACGTCCGTAGCGTCTCGACGGCCGCCTCGGTTGTGACGCCGAGCGGCAGCGTCGCGGCAAGCGCGGCGAGCGCGTTCTCGACGTTGTGCGTGCCGGGAAGCGCGAGGTCCGACCGTTTTGCCACGACGCGGGGGCCCTTGCCCGTCACGTCGGCGACGAAAAGGTCGTCGGCGAGCCACGCACCCATTCCCGGCGAGCCGCGGCGCGAGAAGGCGAAGCGCCGCGCCCGCGGGCGGATGCGCGCGACGAGCGGGTCGTCCGCATTCAAGACCGCGACCTGCGCCTCGCGCTGGTTCTCGAAGATCCGCGCCTTGGCGGCGCCGTAGTCGTCGATCGAGCGGTAGCGGTCGAGATGGTCGGGCGTCAGATTGAGATGCACGGCCACGTCGGGCGCGAAGCGCCGGATGCCTTCGAGCTGGAAGGACGACAGCTCCACGACCCACGTGCGTGGCACCGTGCCGCTTCCGTTCGCGCCTTCTTTCGTCGCAAAGTGGATCCAGGGCGTCCCGAAGTTGCCGCAGGCGACCGCATGGTGGCCCGCGCCCTTGAGGAGCGCCGCCGCGAGCGCCGTCGTCGTGGACTTTCCGTTCGTGCCGGTGACGCCGACGACGACTCCCGGCAGGAGGCGCGACGCCAGCTCGATCTCCGCGACGACGGGCAGGGCGCGGGCCCGCGCCGCGTCGAAGACAGGAAGCGTCAGCGGGATGCCGGGCGACACGACGACGAGGTCGACGCCGTCGAGGAGCGACTCGGGATGCCCGCCGAGGACGTACCGCACGCCCGGGCGCTCGACGAGGCCCGCGAGGTCCGGCTTCGCGTCCGTGCCGACGACCTCCACGCCGCGCTCGACGAGCGCCGTCACGGCGACGCGGCCCGAGCGCGCGAGGCCGAAGACCGCCGCGGAGCGGATCTCGGGAAGGTCGGGTCCCAAGGACAGCGTCATCGGAGCTTCAACGTCGAGAGCGCGAAGAGCGCGAAGAGGATCGCGATGATCCAGAAACGGATGACGACCTTCGATTCCGGCCACCCGGCGAGCTCGAAGTGGTGATGGAGGGGCGCCATCTTGAAGATGCGCTTGCCGCGCAGCTTGAAGGAGCCCACCTGCAGGATCACGGAGACGGCTTCGACGACGAAGAGGCCGCCCAGGAGAACGAGCAGGATTTCCTGCTTGATGAGGACGGCGACGGTCCCGAGCGCCGCGCCGAGAGCGAGCGAGCCCGTGTCGCCCATGAAGACTTCGGCCGGGTGCGAGTTGAACCACAGGAAACCGAGCGACGCGCCCACGATGGCCGCGCAGAACACCGCGAGCTCGCCCGTGCCCGGCACGGACGGCACGAGGAGGTAACTCGCGGTCTTCGCGTTGCCCGCGATGTACGCGAGGATCGCGAGGGTGGCCGAAGCGACGAGCGTGGCTCCGATCGCGAGACCGTCGAGGCCGTCCGTGAGGTTGACGGCGTTCGACGAGCCGACGACGACGATCGTCGCGAGAAGGATGTAGAAAATCCCGAGGTCCGGGTGGACGTTTTTCAGGAACGGGAGCGCGATGTGCGTCGCGTCCGTGCGCGCGTCGAAAAGCTTTACCGACGCCCACGCGACGCCGAGCCCGATGACGGTCTGCAGGACGAGCTTCTGGCGGCCCGAGAGGCCACGGTTGTTCCCGCGCGACACCTTTCGCCAGTCGTCACCGATGCCGATGAGCATCGCGAGGACGGTCGCGGCGAGGGCGACCCACACGTAGCGGTTCGAGAGATCGGCGAATACGAGGGTGGGGACGACGATCGCCAGGTTGATGAGGACGCCGCCCATCGTGGGCGTGCCCGCCTTCACGTGGTGGCCCTTCGGCCCTTCCTCGCGAATCGACTGACCGATCTGCCGGGCGCGCAGCCACCGGATGAGCGCCGGGCCGAGGAAAATGGAAAGGAGGAGCGCCATCAACGCCGCGTTCGCCGCCCGAAACGTGATGTAGCGGAATACGTTCAGAAGCGGGAACCGGCCGTGCAGCGGGTAGAGCAGCCAGAGGATCATCGCGCCGCCTCCACGCGTTCCTCGAGGAGCGCGCGCGCCACGAGGCGGTCGTCGAAGGGCAGCTTGCGGCCACCCACGACCTGATGCGTCTCGTGCCCCTTCCCCGCCACGAGGACGACGTCCCCCACCCGCGCGAGCCGGAACGCCTCGGCGAGCGCCTCGCGGCGGTCCACGACGTAGCGCGCGGTCTTCCCCGCCGCCTCCACGCCGGCGCGCACGTCCCGGAGGATCGCCTCGGGATCCTCGGACCGCGGGTTGTCGGAGGTGACGATGACCTCGTCGGCGAGGAGCGCCGCGATGCGGCCCATCTCGGGGCGCTTGCCCTTGTCGCGGTCGCCACCGCAGCCGAACACGGCGATCACGCGACCGCTGCGCGCCGCGGCGATCGTGCGCACTGTCTTCAGCACACCCTCGAGGGCGGCGGGCTTGTGCGCGTAGTCGACGAGGACCATCAAGCCGAGCGCGTTCGGCACGGCCTCGAGGCGGCCCGGGACGCTCGCCACGGCACCCAACCCTTCCGAGATCTCGCCGGGCGAAAGGCCGAGGGCGAGGCCGGCGGCAGCCGCGGCGAGCAGGTTCTCGGCGTTCGGACGGCCGAGGAGAGGGGAATTTATTGTAAATAGGGTTGGGGTCGAGACGTCGAGCCGGGTTTCGGTCGTCGTGAGGGTCGCGCGCCCGACGACGGTCGAGAAAAGGCCCCTGCCCAAGCGCTCGACGGCCTCGGCCCGCTCTTTCCCCTCTTCCCCTTCTAAGAAAAAACCAACGGTTCGTCCTGCGTCCAGTCTGCTCGCGAGGCGCCGGCCATATTCGTCGCCGAGATTGACGACAGCCTTTCCCTTCGGCTTGAGCAAGCCGAAGAGGCGGGTTTTCGCTTCGAAGTAGTCGTCCATGTCGCAATGGAAGTCGAGGTGCTCGCGCGAAAGGTTCAGAAAGACCGCGACGTCGAACGCGCAGCCCGCGAGGCGCTCGAGGACGAGCGCGTGCGAGGAGCACTCCATGATCGCCGCGGTGCCGCCGCCCGTGACGAGCGCCTGGAGCATGGGCTGGAGCTCCGTGGCTTCGGGAGTCGTGTGGGGCGAGGCGATGGCCGCCGCGTTGCCGTCCGCGCCGCGATAAACGATCGTGCCGAAGAAGCCGCGCTTCCGGTGACGCCCCGCGAGAAGACCCTCGAGAAGGTACGTCGTCGTCGTCTTGCCGCTCGTCCCGGTCACGCCCACCATGACGAGCCTCTCCGACGGCCTCCCCGCGAGGAGCGCCGCCATGAGGCCCGCCGAGCGCCGCGGGTTCTCGACCTCGAGATACGGCACGGAGGCGGCCGCCGGCGCGGGCGCGAGACCGAGCGCTGCCACGGCCCCGCGCGCCACCGCATCGGCCACGAAGCGCCGGCCGTCCGCCTTCAGGCCGGGAAGCGCGGCGAAAAGCGTCCCCGGAGCCGCCGCGCGCGAGTCGTGCGTGACCGCGAGAACCTCGGGGTCCTCGGGGGGGCCCGTGCGATGGTGCGGAACGTCCGCCGCGAGCGCGGAGAGCTTCATGGCGTGTCTCCCGCCGCGTGCGCCGGCGCGAGAACGAGCGCGCATGCGCCGCCCCGCTCGGCGAGCGCGCCCGCGGACGGCTCCTGGGACACGACGAAACCGGTTCCCGAAACGTGCGCCGCAAGCCCGCGCACCGCGAGAAGTCTCACCGCGTCGCGCGCGCTCCGGCCGGAGACGTCCGGCACGCGATCCTCTGCCTCGTCCCCGCGCTCCAGACGATTCGACGCAGGCACGAGGTCGTCGGCGTGGAGACGGGCGCTGAGCGCGGCGGTCGCGGCCCCCTCGGCGAGATCCGCGGTGAGGACGGACGGACGCGTCGTCCCGACCGGAGCCGAGGGCTCGCGCAGGATCCGGAGCGTGTCCGCGCCGATCGCGGCGAACACGGGCGCCGCGACTTCGCCGCCGTACGTCCTTCCCTTCGGTTCGTCCACGACGACGGCGATCACGATGCGCGGATGGTCGGCGGGAGCGAACCCGATGAACGACGCCACGTACTTCTCCCGGGAGTAACCCCCGCCCGGCACCGCCTTCTGCGCCGTGCCTGTCTTGCCGGCGGTGGTGTAGCCCGGAATCGCGGCCGCTTTCCCCGTTCCCATCTCGACGACCCTCTGGAGGAGGACCCGCATCACGCGTGCCGTCTCCTCGCTCATCAGGCGCCGCGGCGCCGGGCGTTCGATGCTCCGTTCCGGCGCACCCGAAATCTGAATCGCATCCACGATGTGCACCGCGGGAAGCACGCCGCCGTTCGCGATCGCCGCGTAGGCTCGCGCCATCTGCAGGACCGTGACGCCGATCTCCTGGCCGAACGCCATCGTCGGCAGCGTGAGAGCGCTCCAGCCGGCCTTGTCCTGGAGGATTCCCGCAGTCTCGCCTTCGAGCTCGATGCCCGTCTTCTGGCCGAATCCGAAGTCCTTGACCGACTTGTAGAACGGGGCGCGGCCGAGCGTCATGGCGACGTGCGCGATCCCGATATTCGAGGAGCGCGCGAGGACGTCGGCGATCGTGAGCGAGCTCCAGCCCTTGCCGCCGTGCTCGTGAATCGTGGTGGATCCGATCGTGAGCGTGCCTCCGCCGCAGTCGATCGGGTCGTCGAGAGAGATCGTGCCCGAGTCGAGCGCCGTCGAGGCGGCCACGATTTTGAACGTCGACCCCGGCTCGTAGGCGTCCGCGAGCGGCCGACAGCGCCGCGCGTCGGCGTCCACCTCCCCGAACCGGTTCGGATCGAACGTGGGATACGAGGCGAGCGCGAGAATCGCTCCCGTCGCCGGATCGAGAACGACCGCCGAGGCCCCCTTCGCGTGCGACTCGTCCATGACCTTCGCGAGCTCGCGTTCGGCCGCGTGCTGGATGGCGGTCCGGAGCGTGAGGGTAAGCGACGCTCCCTCGTTGCCCTCGGCCGGGGCGTCGCCGCCCCCGCGCGCCCGCGCCGAGTACGGACGCTGGGCCGCGTCGCGGAGAAGCGTGACGCGGGCCGGCTTGCCGCGCACGTCGGCGTCGAAGCGATATTCGAGTCCCGCGAGACCCTGGCCGTCGGTGCCGACGTAGCCCAATACCGCCGCCGCGAGCGCGCCCTCGGGATAGCGCCGCGCCGACTCGGCGACGAGCTGGATGCCGGGAAGACGCTTCTCGGCGATAAGGGCCTTCACGCGCGCGGCGACTCCGTCGGTCACGCGCCGGGCAATCCAGATGAAGTCGCGGCCCGGACTCTCGAGCTTTCGGGCGAGCTCTTTCGCCGGATGCTTGAGCAGGGGCGCGAGGAGAGCGGCCTCCTGGTCGGCGTCCGCAACGTCCGACGGAATCGCGAACACGGACTCGACGCGGGCGTTGATCGCAAGGTAGGTGCCGTCGGCAGCCTTGATGACGCCGCGCCGCGGGGCGAGATCGACGGTGTGCTCCTGCTGGCGGGCGGCCCGCCGCGTGAACTCGTCCTTCCTCAGTACCTGCAGGTCGACGAGACGCACGAGGAGCATGAGAATCCACAGTCCGACGCCCCCGAGCATGAGGAGAGCGCGGCGGTCCGGGCGGGGGGCGGCGCTCAAGGCCCGGCCTTTCCGGATGCGGGCGCTGAGGGGTGCGGAGCGGGCGCAGCCGGAAGCGGGGAGACGAGAGCCGCGTCCTTCACGAGGATGACCTGGTCGAGAGTGGGCGGCACGAGCCCCAGCATGCCCCGCGCGATGGGCTCGACGCGCGCGAGCGCGGCGGCCTGGGCGCGGTCCATCTCGAGGCGGTGCCTTTTCTCGAGCAGCGCTTCCCGGTTCCGGGACACGCCGGCGAGCTGGTATCCGAGACGAACGGTTTCGAGATTCGCCCAGATGGCGAGGAACAGGACCACCGCCGGCGGCACCGCGGCCAGGGCGAGGGCGACGAGCTCGCGCGTCCGCTGCCGGTCGCGCTCCCGCACGAGATAAAGATTTTCGACCGGGCGGCGGACCGCGTACGCCATGGGCGGAATTCCTTACCGCGGGTGCGTGCCCGGACCGGCGCCGTCCTCGGCGACGCGCTCGAGGACGCGCATCCGCGCCGAGCGCGCGCGGGGATTTTCGCCGAGCTCGGCGAGCGTGGGACGAAGCGACTTGCGCGTGACGAGCGCCATGACGCGGCGCCGCGAGCACACGCACACGGGGAACGAAGGCGGGCAGGTGCAACCCGCCGTGTGGCGCTGGAACGTGTGCTTGACGATGCGATCCTCGAGCGAGTGGTACGACAGCACCGAGAGACGCGCGCCGAGCGCCAGCCGCTCGACCGCGTCGTCGAGGAAGCGCTCGAGCTCGACTAGCTCGCGGTTCGTCGCGATGCGGAGCGCCTGGAAGACGCGTGTCGCGGGGTCCTTGTGCATCGGGCGCTTCGGTCCGAGGACCTTCAGCACGAGGCTTCTCATCTCGCCGGTCGTCCGGATGGGCGCCGTGTTCCGAGCCTCCACGACCTTTCGAGCGATCGGTCCTGCCATGCGCTCCTCCCCCCACTCGCGGAAAATCCGCGTCAACTCCTCGCGTGAGGCCGTCGCCACGAGGTCGGCGGCCGAAGGTCCCGAGGCGCTCATGCGCATGTCCAGCGGACCTTCCTTCATGAACGAAAACCCCCGCTCCGCGAAATCCAGCTGCATCGAAGAGACGCCGAGGTCCGCGAGGATCCCGTCGACCCGCGCGAGGCCGAGCCGGTCGAGATGCGCCGCGAGATCCTCGTGCCGCCCCTCCACCGTGATGAGGCGGTCGCCGAAAGCGGCGAGCCGCTCGCGGGCGATCCGGAGAGCCGAGGGGTCGCGGTCGATCCCGACGACGCGCGTGTCCCGAGAGGCCTCGAGGAGAGCCCGCGCGTGTCCGCCGAGGCCGAGCGTCGCGTCGACGTAGACCCCGCCACGCTCCGGCCGGAGCGCCGCGACGACCTCCCGGAGAAGGACGGGGACGTGAACCGCGCCGGCTTCGGGCATGGCGCGTCAGACGAGATGGCGTGCGAGTTCGTCGTAGTCCTCATCCGTGATCGTGGCGGTGCGGAGGTTCTTGAGATGCTTCGTGCGGTCGACGAGCTTCAGGTGATCGGTTTGTCCGAGGACGAGGGCGTCGCCCTCGATCCCCGAGACCTCGCGCAGCAGCGAGGGCACGAGGAGACGGCCCTGCGCGTCCATGCGCGCCACCTGCCCGTAGGTGTTGAAGCGCTCCTGGAACTTCGCCTTAGCGCGGTGGATCGGCGGCATCGCGGCGAGCTTTTCCTCCAGCGCGTTCCAGACCGGCATCGGAAAGACCAGAACGTCGACACCGGAAATGGACGTCAGGAAGAATTCCGGCCCGAACGTCTCCTCGATCGACGCGCGGAACACGGACGGAACCTTGAAGCGGCCCTTCTCGTCCACCGTCGTTTCCGCGCTGCCTCGAAGGCGGTCCATACTGTTCCCTTGGAAAAGAAGCCCGCGGGCGGCGTCACGGGAGTCCCCCGGTTACCCGGGATACCCACAAGGCGCCACCGTCAGCCACTTATTTCCACCGCGAGTATCCGGCTCGAATCGGGCTGACGTCAAGCGAAATCCCCTTGGCGGAGTACGTTGCGGGTGCGCCACCACGGCGGTGTACCCTCGGGGCGGTGACCGACTCATCCCCTTCCCCCGCCGGCGTGCGCCTCGTCTCCGACGCGGAGTCCTTCGGCGCGCTCCTCTCTGCGCTCGACGAAAATCCCGGCGTCGACGTGGCGCTCGACACCGAGGCGGACTCGTTTCATCACTACTTCGAAAAGGTGTGTCTCCTGCAGCTGTCGTGGGACGGCACGGCCCACCTCGTGGACCCGCTCCAGGCGCTCGACGTCGGCGCCCTCCTCGCGCGGCTCGCGCGGCGGCGGCTCCTCATGCACGGCGCCGATTACGACCTCCGGCTGCTCTTTCGCGGTTACGGCTTTCGGGCGACGTCCCTTTTCGACACCATGTTCGCGGCGCAGCTTCTCGGCGAAAAGGAGATCGGTCTCGCCGCGCTCCTCGCGGCGCGCGTCGGGGTCACGCTCGACAAGGCACACCAGCGCGCCGACTGGAGCGAGCGACCTCTCACGCCGCCGCTCGTCGCCTATGCGGCGGCCGACGTCCTCCATCTCGCGGCGCTCGTGGAATCGATCACGCGGGACCTCGAGGCGAAAGGGCGCCTCGCGTGGCACGCTGAGGAGTGCGCGCGGCTGGCCGCGGCGGCTTTTCCTTCCGGGCGCGAGGCGGATCCCGAGACCGACTGGCGGATCAAGGGCACGAACGCCCTGACGGACAAGGAGCGCGCTTTCGCGCGCGCCCTCTGGGAGGCGCGAGACACCCGTGCCCGCGCCCTCGATCGTCCTCCGTTCCGCGTCCTCACAAACGAGCGCCTCCTCCTCGCCGCGAAGCCGGCCGCCGGCGGCGAGAGAGCCCTCTCGACGCTCTTTCCGGGCCCGCGCCCGCTGCCCGACGCGTTCGCGCGCGCCCTCGGCGGGGCTCTGGAGAGTGCCGCCGCCCTCGCGCCATCCGAATGGCCCAGGGTTCGCCGCGGCGAACGCGTGGAGTCCGACCCCGCGCTCGAGCGCGACGTGGAAGCGCTGAAGAAGTCCCGGGACGCGAAGGCCACCGCGCTCGGGCTCGACCCCGGGGTTCTCGCCTCCCGCGCGGTCCTCACGACGGCGGCGAAGACCCGCCGCGCGAACGGCCGCCTGACGGCGGATCTCCTCGTTACCGAGGGCGGGCTCTCGCGCTGGCGCGCCGAGCTCCTCGCGGGCTGACGCGCCGGGTCAGCGCTCCTTCGGGTCTCGGTTTTCAGGAAGCGCCGTTCGGACATTCCCGGCATCCAGCGCCCGCCGTTCCCGGCCGGGCCGGTCCCAGTCCGGCCTCAGCGCGGCGGCGCGCTCCAGCGCCACCCGAGCCTCGTCGAACTTTCCCGAAGCTCGAAGGCTCGAAGACAGGTCCACGAGATAAGCCGCCTCGTTCGGACGGCCCGTGGCCAGGTGCGCCGCCTCCGAGAACGCTGCGTCCGCCTCGGCCCGGCGACCCTCCGCCCATCGGGCACGGCCCATCAGGTGCCAGGCGGCAGCGCGGTCGAAGCGCGACATGAAGTCGTTCCCGAAGTCGAGGCGCTGTTGAATCGCGTACGGGTTCTCGGCGAAGCCCGGAGAGAGCAGGCGTTCGAGCACCTGCGCCGCCCGTTCGGGATGCCCGAGCTCAAGCTCGGCCTGGGCGATGACAGGGAGATGATCCGGGAGGGCCGGCGCGATTCGGTCGGCTTCGAGCAGGTCGGCGAGCCCCGCTTCGATCTCGCCCGCGAGAAGATGCCTCTGCGCGCGGAACTTGATCGCGAAGTAACGCTCGCGGGGATTCAGCTCCTCCGACTTCACGCCGAGGAATTCGGCGGCGATGTAATCGGTGAGCGCCGCCTGGGAGCGGTACATCCCGCTGCGCTCGACAGCCGCCGCCCCGAACGCCGCCAGCACGCCGAAGCCGCCGACGAGCGCCAGCCTTCGTGGCACGCGCGCCAGGAGAACGGCCGCGAGAACGCCGCCCCCTGCGGCCGGCAAATACAGCCAGCGTTCGGCCACGGGAAGCTGATCCTTCCAGCGCGGGACGTGAATCAGCCAGATCGCGAGCGCTGGCGCGAGCGACGAGAACAGCAGAACGATGCCGAAGCACGCGGGTGAGCGCACCCGATCCCGCGCGAGGACAAGCGACGCGCCGAGGAGAATCGCCGTCCCCGCTGCCACCTCCAGCGTCGCGTGAGTCGGCATCGGCGGCAGTCGAAGAATCGGCAGTCCCGTGACGAAATGACCGGCGTACACGCCGACCGCAGCGAGGACGCCGAGCACTTTGGATGAGGCGGGGAGGGTCGCGAGCGAATTCGGAAAGGGCAGCACGTGGACGAGCCGGGAACGCACGGCGAGAAAGAGCACTTCCACCACGAAAACGGGCGCGAGGGCCGCCGCGAGGCGGCGGGGGGCGAGCCGCCTTTCGAGACCGAGCGCGATAAGAGGGACGCCGACGAGCAGCGCGGACTCCTTCGATCCGAACGCTGCAAGCGCCGCGAGGGGCAACGCGACGAGCAGTGCCCGCCGGCCGGTGTCCGCGTAAGCCGCAAGGGCCGCGAGAGCGGCGAGAGAGAACGCCGCAGCAAGAATGTCCGAACGCGCCGTCACGATGTCCACCGCCTGGACAGTTGCCGGATGCACGGCGAATATCGAAGCGCCGAATGCCGCCGGAATCGGCGGCAGCAGACGGACGAGCACGAGCGCTAGAAAAAAGACCGCGACGGCGTGACCGAGAAGATTCCCGAGGTGGAACGCCCATGCGCGGTCTCCGGCTACCGCCCATGTCGCGCGGAGGCTCAGCTTGACGACGGGTCGGTAGTAGCCGATGCGGCTCGCCCGGCCGGTATCGAACCAGTCGGTCGTGAAAAGCTCGCGCAGGTGCCCTCCCTGCGTGACTTGAGGATTTTCGAGGATGAGCTTCCCGTCGTCGGACATGAAGTCGTGTCCGAGGCTGGGAGCATGCACGGCCACGGCGAGCGCAACCGCAAAGAGGACCGCCCGGCGCGGGCCCGTGGCTCAGCCCTTTTTCTTCAAGGCAGGCGCCGGCGTCGGCGTCGCCACCACGACACCCGCCGGAGGCGTGTAATACGCTTGGCCTTCGGGCAACACGCGGATCACGGCTTCCCTTTTGAGCTTGTCGAGGTATTCGGCGAGCTTCTTCTGGAACTGTGTGTCCTGCTCGCGCTTCAGGAGCTGCGCCTTCACGTCGGTGAACGGTTTGTAGGAAACGGGGATCTTCTCGATCACCTTGACGAGGTGCCAGCCGAACTTCGTCCCGATCGGGTCCGACACCGTGCCGACGGGCAGCGAGAACACCGCTTTGTCGATCTCGGCGGTGAGCTCGCCGCGCGCCACCGTCCCGAGATCACCGGTCCGCGCCTTCGTGGCCCCGTCCGAGTACTCCTTCACGACGGCCTCGAATTTCGCGCCGCCCTTGATGAGGTCCGACGCCTCTTTCGCGCGGCGCGCCGCCCGGGCGGGATCGTCGCCGTTCGAGACGAGGACCTCGGCGAGATGCGCCTTCTCGGGCACCTGCCACGTCTCCTTCTCGCGCTCGTAGATGATGCGCAGGGCGTCGTCCGACAGGTCGACCTTGCTGTTCACCTCGCGGCCGACGACGCGCTGCAGCGTCACGGTGCGGCGCAGCTGGTCGCGCAGGCGGTCGATCGTGAGGCCGGACTGCGCGAGCCCCTTCGCGAAGTCCTCGTCCGTCGTGACGTTGTTCTGCTCCTTGAGCCGCTTGATCTGGTCCTCGATCTCGGCGTCCGACGTGACGAGGTCGAGCTCCTTGGCGCGGTCCTCGAGGAGCGCCTCGTTCACGAGCTCTTCCAGAACGCTCTTTTTCATCTCCTCGCCCCTGGCCGCGTTGGACGGAGGGCCCGCCTCGTGGACGGTCTGATCGATCCGCGCGTCGAACTGGCTCTGCGTGATGATCCGCGAGTTCACGTGCACGAGGATGCGGTTGACGACATCGCCTGCCCAAAGCGGCACGGCGGCGAGAATGACGGCAAGAACCGCGAAGAGGAACACGACGGAAAAGAGGACGCGGGGGAGCCGGAATGACTTCACGGTACGCAGTCTAGCGAAATCCGGGCCGAAGGCGTCCGGGGCCACGCCGGCCCCGGTTCTTCAGGGAGTCAGCCAGGCCTGACCGCAGGGCGCGAGGCCGATCCTGACGTTGGCCCCGGGAAACTCCTGCACGCGAAGACATGTCGCCAGCGGCGCCCGACGGTCCCGGTCAGGCAGGACGAAAGTCGCCTCTTTCGTCATCGCCTTCGTGGACCCGTCCGGCATAAGCATACTGATGGTGTACCGGACGGGAATCTCGACACCCGCGACTTCTTCGGCCCCGGGCTCCGGCGGGGAGAAAGCGAAGGCGATCCGCTCATCCTTGTCGAGGGGACGAGCGCCACCCGACGCCATCAGCTTCTCGGCAGCGTCCTGCCGAAAGGTACTCACGACCTCGTCGGCGGCCGCCTCACCTTTTGCGGGTGTGCTCACGATGACATACCGCGCGCTCGCACTCACCTCGATGCTCGTCGAAGGGGAGAGGCCGACGCGTTGGAATTTGACCTCGACGCTGCGGCCCCCGTCCGCTGATGCGAAGTGCGCCGAGACACACAGTACCGCTCCAGAAACGCATAGACACGCAAGATAGCTCATTGTCATATGTCTCATCATGCTTGCCTCCGGATTGCTTAGGTCCAAATGCAATATTGCCAGGTGATCTCTCCACAGTCGTAATAGCAGGTCACCGCGCCCGCGATTTCTTCTCTTCTCGAGCAACAGGTCGTCACCGGGCCGCGGCCGCTTTCGGGTTCGTCCCCACGTACGGGAACGGGAGGTGGTCCTCGACCACCGACACCGGGAAGCGCCGGTGAGCCCCGGCGATGGCCTCCCCCACCGCCCTTGCGCTGCGCTCCTCGGCCACTGACATCCGGAGCGCCGGGAGCGCCTCTTCGAAGGTCACGTCGCGCGCATCGAGGCGCTCGTCGACTCGGAACACGTGGAAACCGTGCGGCGTCGCCAGCACGGCGCTCATCTTTCCGGCGGAAAGGCTCCACACCGCCTTTTCGAACTCGCGGGGCAGGTCGAGGCGCCCGAGGAGACCCAACGAGCCGCCGGACGCTGCGTTGGGCGCGACGCTCGCGGTGCGCGACACGTTTTCCCAGCTCGCGCCCTCGGCGAGACGTTTCACGGCGGCGTCGGCGTTCTCCCGCGTGCGGAAAAGGAGCTGCGACACGCGCACCAGGGCGAGCCTCTTGTAGCGCTCGGGATGGGCGTCGTACTCCTTCCTGAGATCCGAGTCCTGCAGCATTTCGAGCCCGGCGGCGCGGTTGAGGAACGCGCGGCGCTTCTCCCTGAGGGTCGCGCCGGCGACCGGCGGCTCGGCGGTTTCCACGGCCCGCGCGAGAAGCACCTCGTCGAGGTACTGGTCGAGGAGGCTCGAGAGGACGCGCGGCGAGACGTTCTTCGGGTCCTCGCTCGTCGCCGTCTTCACCCACGTCATGAACGCGTCCAGGGTGACTGGCCGGTCGCCCGTCATCGCGACCGTTTCCGGCCGCGCCACGGAGGGCGGGCCGCTCTTCTGCGCGCACCCCCCCGCGACGAGAGCCGCCAACGTCGCCGCGGCGAGAGTGGCGACCAGAGCCACGAGAGCGGACCGGGCCGTGGGGCGCATCATGCAGCCCCCACGAGGAACGTGCCCAGCGCGCCCGGCATCGACGCGAGGACTTTCGGGCGGGCGAGGTCGAGGAGGGCGCGCGCCGCGCGCTCCAAGACCCCAGCTCCATCGGCCCCGAGTCCGGCAAAGGCCCTGGGAAGCCGGAAGGCGTCCGGGCCGGAGGCGAAGAGATCCCCTTTCCTCAGCATCGCCACGACGCGGTCCGGGTCGAGGCCGTGTTCCTTCTCGAGCGTCGCGGCCAGCTCGTCGCCGCGCCGCTGGACGGCCTTGACGCCGAGAGCGCGCGCGAGGAGCCGGAGCCGCGCGATTTCGAGGAGCCGCTCGAAGGCCGGGGGCGGCGCGCCATACCGGTCGGCGGCGGTCGCCGCTTCGCGCCAAAGCGTCTCGGCGTCGGACGCGGCCGCGATCTTCTTGTAGAGCGCCATGCGGAGGCTCTCCTCGGGAATCCACGCCGCCGGCAGCGCCAGCGGCAGCCCGAGCTGAAGCGTCACGTCGCGCGTCTCTGGCACCGGCTCGCCCTTGATCTCGGCCATCGCCTCCTCGAGGAGGTTCACGTACGTTTCGAACCCCACGGACTCGATGTGGCCCGACTGCTCGCCGCCGAGGAGGTTCCCCGCGCCCCGGATCTCCAGATCCTTCGCCGCGATGCGGAAGCCCGCGCCGAGATCCGAGAACTCCTGGATCGCCCGCAGGCGCCGGCGCGCGTCGTCCGACAGCGGCATGCCCGGCGGCACCAGCAGCCAGCAGGAGGCCGCCTTATCGCTCCGGCCCACGCGGCCGCGCAGCTGATAGAGCTGCGAGAGACCGTACAGGTCGGCGCGGTCGATGAGCATCGTGTTCGCGGACGGGATGTCGAGGCCGTTCTCGACGATCGTCGTCGCGAGAAGGACGTCGGCCGCGCGCGTCACGAACGCGCGCATCGCGCGCTCGAGCTCGCCTTCCGACATCTGCCCGTGCGCCGTCACGACGCGGACGTCCGGAACGAGCGCTGCCAGCTTCTCGCGCCAGAAGCCCAGCGAGTCGATGCGGTTGTGGACGACGTACACCTGTCCGCCACGGTCCACCTCGGCGCGAATCGCATCGCGGATGACGTCGTCGTTGATGGGCACGACGTGCGTCGCGATCGCGAGCCGGTCCTTCGGAGGCGTCTCGATGACGGAGAGGTCGCGGATGCCCGCGAGCGAGAGATGCAGGGAGCGCGGAATGGGCGTCGCCGACATCGCGAGGACGTCCACCGACGCGCGCCACTCCTTGATGCGCTCTTTCTGCGCGACGCCGAAGCGCTGCTCCTCGTCCACCACGAGGAAGCCGAGGTCCTTGAACGCGACGTCCTTGCTGAGAAGCCGGTGCGTTCCCACGACGACGTCGAGCGTTCCTTCCGCGAGGCGCCGCAGCAGCTCTTTCTGGTCGTCCTTCCCGCGGAAGCGCGACAGGAGGTCGATGGAGACGGGGAACGCCGCGAACCGCCGCCTCAGCGTCCGGAAATGCTGGTCCGCGAGAATCGTCGTCGGCGCGAGAAGGGCAGCCTGCTTGCCGTCCAGCACGCACTTGAAGATCGCGCGCATCCCGACCTCCGTCTTTCCGTAACCCACGTCGCCGCACAGGAGCCGGTCCATCGGCTTGTCGGACTCCATGTCCCGCTTCACGTCGCGGATCGCCGCGGCCTGGTCGGCCGTCTCCGTGTATTCGAACGCCTCCTCGAATTCCTTCTGCCACGGCGAATCCTTCGAGAACGCATGGCCGGGCGCGGCCGCGCGCCGCGCGTAGAGCTTCAGGAGCTGGTCAGCGATGTCCTTGACGGCCTTTCTCACCGACGACTTCCGCTTCTCCCAGCCGAGGCCGCCCAGCCTGTCGAGCGCGGGCGGCGGCCCGTCGCCCGCCGACGCGTACTTCTGGATGAGATCCAGCCGTTCGACGGGCACGAGCAGCTTCGCGTCTCCCGCGTAGCGCAGGTCCACCATCTCGCGCACGAGACCCGCGTCCTCGATGCGCGCGAGGCCCGCGAACCTCCCGAGGCCGTAATCGCGATGCACGACGACGTCCCCGACCTTCAGGTCGCGGAGGTCCGACAGGAACGCTTCCGACGCAGACTTGCGGCGCGGCGCCGAGGAGCGTGGCTCGCCGAAGAGATCCGTCGCCGTGAGCAGCAGAACGCCCGCGGACCGAAAGAGGAACCCCGAGCGCGGTCCGCCCGAAACGACGCGGCACGCGCCGGACGCGAGGGGCGAAACGACGTCCTCGGACTTTCCCTGATGCTCGATCTCGTATTCGTCGAGGAGGCGCTCGACGTGCTCGCGCTCGCCCTTCGTCGCCGCGGCGAGGAGAACGGCGAGGCCGTCCTTCCGCGCACGCGAGACCTCCTTCACGACGTCCGGCAGCCGGTCCTCGAAGGACAGGACCGACTCCGCTCCGATCGCGATCGTGTCGCCGGCCGGAACGGCGGGGGCGAGAGCGACGAGCGCGCGCCTCTCGAGCTCCTCGGTCAGGCGGTCCGCATCGCCCGCGAGGCGCGCCGGATCGGGCACGACACGTCCGGCCTTGCGGGCCTTCTCGTAGTCAAGGCGCAGCACGTCGGCCGCCCGGACGAGCTCCGCGGCGACGGCGTCGGGGTCGTCGACGGCGAGGACGAAGTGGTACGCGTGGTCGAGGACGTGGGATTCCGCACCCTCGAGGAGCGGCAACAGCTCCTCGAGGCCGTCGTGCCGGCGCGCGAGCGAGACGTCGCGCGGCACCGGCGGGTCGTCGTCTGCCGTGCGGCAGTCCGCGAGGACGCGCAGTGCCGCCTCGCGCGCCTGACGCGTGTCTGGCGTAAGCGCCATGGGCGGGAGCGACACCAGGGAAAGCGCGCCCGTCGAGCGCTGCGTGTCCGGGTCGAAGGAGCGGATCGACGCGATGGCGTTCAGGTCGAACTCGATCCGCACGGGCTCGGACCGATGGGGCGGGAAGACGTCTAGGAGGCCGCCACGCACCGCGAGATCGCCGGTCTCCGTCACGAGGTCCGCGCGCGCGTAGCCCTCGTCGAGCAGGGCCTCGGCGATGCGCGCGGGCAGGACGTCGTCCCCCACGGTCAGAGAGCGCGTGCGCCTCCGGAAATCGTCCGCCGGCGGCAAGCGCCTGAGTAGCGCGCGCGCCGGGACGACGAGCATCTCCACCGAGCCCTCCGCGAGGCGTGTCAGCGTCCCGAATTCCTCGCGCCTGACCTTCAGTGACGGCGCGATCTGCTGATATGGCGACAGCGCCGGCGCGGGAAAGAACGCCACGCGCTCCTCGCCGAGAACGCTCGCCGCGTCGCGCGCGAAGGCCGCCGCGTCGCGCTCGTGGGCGAACACCACGGTCCATTTCAGCCCGAGCGACGCGCCCACGGCTTCGAGGAGGTAAGGCAGCAGGCCCGGGGGCGCCCCCGACAGAGACACGCTTCCCGTCGACGTTCCGAGGACCCCCGCCTCGATCCGCCCGGAAAGACGCTGCACCGCGGGCGCGGTGGCAAGCGTCTTGAGAAGCGGATCCCTCCGCCGCGTCACCCGGCCGATTATGGCCGCGCCCGTCCTAGTGCGCCTTGATTATTGTGGCGTCGGGGCACTGGCGTCAGTTTGACGCCGGAGGCGCGTCCGTGAAGTCGATCCGGGTTGGCTGTCTCTGTCTTTTTCTGGTCCCGCTGGCCGCGGCGCCCCCGCTCGGGGCCCAGGCCTCGTCGCGCAACGACGAAGTCGAGACCTGCCTCGGCTGTCACGGAGACAAGGACGCGTCCTTCAACCTTCCGAGCGGCGAGACCCAGTCGCTGTTCGTGCCGCGGGACGTCTTCGAGAAGTCCGTCCACGGAGCGAGGCAGGGCTGCATCGGCTGCCATCCCGGTCAAGCCGAAGTCCCCCATCCCTCGCTTACCGCGAAAGACAAGGCGGCGTTCTCGGCGGGCTTCAAGGATCTCTGCAAGACCTGCCACTTCGAGAACTACACGAAGGCCCTCGACGGCGTGCACTACAAGATCCTCGCCGCGGGCGGCAGCGCGCCGTTCTGCGTGGACTGCCACGGCGCGCACGACATCTCCCAGCCGAAGGTGCCGCGCACGAAGGTCTCGGAAACGTGCGGAGGCTGCCACGGGGACATGGCCGAGACGTACGCGAAGAGCGTCCACGGACAGGCGCTTCTCGCCGGCAACCAGGACGTGCCCGTCTGCACCGACTGCCACCATGCGCACGACATCGCGGACCCGCGCACGAAAGACTGGCGCCTCACCACGATCGATCTCTGCGCGAAATGCCACACGAACAAGACGCTGATGGCCAAGTACGGACTCTCGACGAACGTCGTCTCGTCCTACCTCACGGACTTTCACGGCATGAGCGCGAAGCTCGCCACCTCGGGCGAGAAACCGAAGACCGTCACGGCGCTCTGCATCGACTGCCACGGCACCCACGACATCACGAAGGCCCGGGACGGCAACTCGCAGGTGCTGAAGGCGAACCTCCAGAAGACCTGCGCGAAGTGCCACGCCGGCGCCACAAAAAACTTCCCCGCCGCGTGGCTCTCGCACTACGAACCGAGCCTGAAGAGGGCGCCCCTCGTCTGGGCCGTCGGCGTCTTCTACAAGATCTTCATCCCCTTCATCATCGGAGGCCTCTGCCTGCAGATCCTCCTCCACCTCTGGCGCGTGCTGGTGAACAGATGACCGAATACGCGATCCGTTTCACGAAAAGGCAGCGCGCCGAGCACCTCATCGTGATGACGACCTTCATCCTGCTCGCGGTCACGGGTTTTCCCCAGAAGTTCTTCGAGACCGGCTGGGCGCGCGGCATCGTGAACCTCATCGGAGGGCTCGATCACCTCCGCTTCATCCATCGCGTCTCCGGAATCCTCTTCTCGCTCTTCACGATGTGGCACATCAGCGTGAGCGTGATCCTCTCGCTCCAGCGGCGGATGAAACTCACGATGCTGCCGAACCGGAAGGATTTCAAAGACGCGGTCCAGCAGCTCCGCTACGATCTCGGCATCGTCGAATCGCAGCCCACCTTCGATCGCTTCGACTACCGGCAGAAGTTCGAGTACTGGGGCCTCGTGCTCGGCGGCCTCGTCATGATCTCGACGGGCCTCGTCCTCTACTTTCCGATGCTCGTGACGCGCTTTCTGCCCGGCGAGCTGATTCCCATGTCGAAGGTCGCGCACAGCAACGAGGGCCTGATGGCGTTCCTCGTCGTCATCACCTGGCACATCTACAACGCCCACCTGGCGCCCGGCATCTTCCCGTTCGACCCGGCCATCTTCACGGGCAAGATCAGCAAGGAGCGGCTCAAGCACGAGCACCGACTCGAGTACGCGCGCCTCTACGGCGAACCGACTCACGGGAAGCCGGTCCATGGCGAGCCCGCGCTCACCCCGCCCCCGCGCCCGGCGCCCGAAGCACCGCCGAAGTCGTGAACCCCGAAGAGCACCAACGCCTCGGGGTTCAGAACGCCCTGCAGGCGCGGGCGCTTCTCCTCGTCGGGTTCGGTATCCTCGCGCCGCTCGTCGTCCTCGGGTTCCTGATTTCGAGCGCCCTCGACGACCTCTCCCAGCGCGTCTTGCGCGACCAGCAGATCCTCGCCCGCAGCGCCGTCGAGCACGTCGAGGAAATGCTCCGGGGCGACCTCGAGGGTCTCTATGGCGGCGGCGTCGAGCCCGACAGCCCCGCGCGCCGTACGGCCCTCCTCGGCACGTATCGCCACTCGCGTCTTTTCTCCAGCGTGTTCCTCCTGAGTCCGCGCGGCGAGATCCTGTGGGAGGAGCCCGCCGGCGGGCACCTTCAAGACCATCTCTTCGACCTGCCGGCCGCGCGGGAGGCGGTGGCTACCGGGCGCCGCGCGGCCTCCGCCCTCACGACGCTCCCGGACGGTGCGCGCCGCCTGTTCCTCTTCGTTCCGCTCGTGGATCAGGGCGGGAAGACGACCGGCCTCTCCGGCGCGAGCCTGGATCCGGCGCTTCCCGCCTTCGCGGCCCTCCTGCCTTCCCTCCAGACCGGGGAGGGGCTCACGACCGAGCTCGTCGATGCGGTGGGCGAGGTCGTCGCAACGACCGATTCGGGACCCGGACGGACGCCGCCCGTGGGCGCGGCATTCCTGCTGCCGCTCCTCCAGGGCCGCCGGGCGTACGCGGGCCGCGTGGGAGAGGATGCCCTCGCTTTCGCGCCCCTCCGGCTCTTTCCCTGGGGAGTCGTCGTGCGCGAGCGGGCCGCCCACGCGTTCGCGCCCGCGATCGCGTTCCGCCGGCGGATGCTGGCCGTCACGCCCGTGTTTCTCGCGCTCGCCGCGATCTTCACGTGGGGCGCGGCGCGCAGCGTGCTCCGGCCTCTCCTCGTTCTCACGCGCGCCGCCGAGCGCATCACGGGCGGCGACCTCGCAGAGCCCATCCCGCCGCTGCCCGACGACGAGGTCGGCCGGCTCGGCCGCTCCCTCGAGACGATGCGCGCACGCCTCGAGCGCGACGACCGGCGCGCCGAACTGCTCAAGCGTTTCCTGAGCGCGCAGGAAGGCGAGCGCATGCGCATCGCGCGCGAGCTCCATGACGAAACGTGCCAGACGATCTCGGCGCTGTCCTTCCGGCTCGAGAGCGCGCTCTCAGAACTGCCCGAAGGCGACGCGCGCGAGCGTCTCGTGGAGGTCAAGGGCCTCGCGGGACGCGCCCTCGACGACCTGCACCGCGTCATCTTCGACCTGCGTCCCTCCGTCCTCGACGATCTCGGCCTCCTCGCCGCCGTGAGGTGGTACGCCGCGCGCCATCTCGAACCGCTCGGCATCACGGTGAAGTGCGAGTTCGAGGACGTCGAGAGCCGCGTGCCGCAAGACGTCGCGACGGCCGTCTTCCGCATCGTGCAGGAGGCGCTCCTGAACGTGGCCAGGCACGCCGGGGCCGAAGACGTGCTCGTGCAGATCGCGGCCAGCGAGAAGACTCTCCTCATCGAGATCGAGGACGACGGCAAGGGATTCGATCCGAAAAGCGTCGTGCAGCCCTCCGAGACGGGGCGCGGCCTGGGCATCCTGGGCATGCGCGAGCGCGTCGAGATCCTTGGTGGGAAGATGAGCCTCGACTCCGCGCCCGGCGAGGGGACCCACCTGGCGTTCGAAATTCCGATCCCGCGGGAGGCCCACCCTGTCTAGGACGCGCGTCGTCATCGCCGACGATCACGCCCTCATGCGCGAAGGCGTGCGCGCGCTGCTCGCGAAGGCCGACGACATCGAGGTCGTGGGCGAGGCCGAGGACGGCCGGCAGGCCATCGACCGCTGCAAGGAACTGGAGCCCGACGTCCTCCTCCTCGACATCGCCATGCCGAACCTGGGCGGCCTGGAGGCCGCGCTCGAGATCCGGAAACTCAGCCCGCGCACGAAGATCATCGTCCTCACCCAGTACGAGGACCGCGAATACGTCTCGCGCTTCCTGAAGATCGGCGTCTCGGGCTACGTGCTGAAGAAGGCGGCGGGCGCGGAGCTGGCCTCGGCGATCCGCAGCGTCGCGCGCGGGGGGCTCGTGCTCGCGCCGGAAGTCGCGCGCGTCGCCCTCGAGGAGCGCGAGGCCGCGGCCTCCGGCACCCAAACCGTCGACACGTACGAGACGCTCACCGACCGCGAGAAGCAGGTCCTGAAGCTCGTCGCCGAAGGGCACAGCAACAAGGAGATCGCCGAGCTGCTCGGCATCGGCGTGAAGACCGCGATGTCCCACCGCGAGCACGTCATGAGCAAGCTGGGCGTCCACGGGCGTACGGAGCTCATCCGCTTCGCCCTCCGCCACGGGATCATCCAGGCGTAGAGCGTAGAGGAGGGCTCTACGGTCAGATCAGGCCGACGGCCCGGGACGCGAGGACCGCGACGACGAGGAGAGAGATGAGCGACTGCAGCATCGTCAGGATCTTCGCCCAGCGCGAGAGGATGGGCGTGTCGGTGGGCGAGAAGGCCGTGCTGTTGTTGAACGCGACGAAGAGATAGTCCACGAACCGGGGCGTCCAGTTCTTCGGCCCCGGGCACCCTTCCATCATCTGGGGGAAGAAGAAATCTCCCTCGGAGTGCGCGCCGCGCCCGTCCCGGGCGAACGGTCCGCCCGCGTCGAGCCTCCAGTACCAGATCGCGAAGACCAGCACATTTGCGACCCAGAGACACGCGGCCGACTCCGCGAGCTCCGCCGGCGTCTCGCTCTTCCTCGGCAGCCCCGCGATGAGGAGCGCGAGGGAGCCGACTAGGGTCAGCGTCACGACGCCGCTCATCACGAAACCGAGCGCGCGAGTGAGCGAAGCGCGACCCGCCCGATGGGCGAGCGCAGTCGGAACGGCGAGGACGAGGAGAACGACGAGAACGACCCAGCGCGGGCCCACGATGAGCGCCGGCGGCAGCGCGAAGTTGAGCAGGCCGAGCGCGAGCAGCGCGAAGAGGACCGGCCAGCGGACCTCCGACTGGATCACCCTGGGCGCCGTCATCGGCGACATCTTATCCGGCCTGAAGCGGCCGGCTCTCGTCCGCGAAGCTTTCCCCCGCCGAGGGCGAGACCTGCGTGCCCTGAAAAGAAAACCGGCGCCGAAATGACTTCGGCGCCGGAAAAAAATAGAGAGCTTGAAAAAGAAGAGCGAGGACTAGTAGCGGCCGCGACCGCCGCCGCCGCCGCCGTAACCACCGCCGCCGCCGCGGTTTTCCTGGGGCTTGGCCTCATTCACCTTGAGGGCGCGACCGTCGTGGTCGCGGCCGTTCAGGGCGCCCATGGCCTTCTGGCCGTCTTCGTCGGACATCTCGACGAAGCCGAAGCCCTTCGAGGAGCCGGTGTCGCGGTCAGAGATCACGCGGGCGGATTCGATGTTGCCGAAGGGCTCGAACAGAGCGCGGAGGGTAGAGTCGTTCACAGAATAGGACAGGTTTCCAACGTAGAGCTTCATGGGGATCCTTTGTTGAACAGTCGTCCGAAGGACGAGTGCGGTTGGGAGATGGTAAAGAGTGGGACGGGGGATGGTCGACGGGGACCTTTCGGCCTCGGTCCGCTCCGTCAGTACGAGAGAAAGGGCGAACAGGGGGAGTATAGCGCAAGCGGGGATTCACCAGGGCTGGGGCCTTCACGTAAGCTGGGCCGCCTTCCGAGGAGGACACAGATGGTCAAGACTCGCCTCGCGGCGTTGATGCTCCTGACCCTGGCGGCAGGCGCCGCCGCGCCCGCCCCCGCGGTGCTCCCCACGGGCCTCGACGACGCGACAATCGCGGCAGCGGCGGTCGCAAGCTTCCCCGAGTACCTCGAGCTCCTCTCCCTGCCGAACGTCTCGATCAACCCGGCCGACGTCCAGAGGAACGCGGCGTGGCTCGAGGCGGCGTTTCAGAAGCGCGGATTCACGACACGGCAATTCGAGAACAAGGGCCGCCCGATCGTCTTCGCCGAGTACGGCGCAGGCCGCGCGCCACGCAAGACGGTTCTCTTCTACATGCACTTCGACGGGCAGCCCGTGATTCCGTCGCAGTGGGCGCAGAAAGACCCCTTCCAGCCCGTCGTCAAGCGGCGCGGCCTGGACGGAACGTGGACCGAGGTGGACCGCGCCGATTTGATGAAGCCGGGTTTCGACCCCGAGCTCCGCGTCTTCGCGCGCTCGTCCTCCGATGACAAGGGCCCGATCGCGATGTTTCTCGCGGTCTTCGACATCCTCCGCGCGAAGAAGATCGACCCGGCGATGAACGTGAAGGTCCTCCTCGACAGCGAGGAGGAGGTCAGCTCGCCCGGCGTCGCCGCCGCAGTCGCCGCGAACACGGCGCTTCTCGCGGCGGACGCCGTCGTCCTCTTCGACGGCCCCTCCCACGCGTCGGGCCACCCGACGATCGTCTTCGGCAACCGCGGCGAGGTCGGCGTCACGCTCACCGTATACGGGCCGCGCGCCCCGCTCCACAGCGGCCACTTCGGCAACTGGGTCCCCAACCCGGCGATGCGGCTCGCGCGCCTTCTCGCGAGCATGAAGGACGAGGACGGGCGCGTCACGATCCCCGGCTACTACGCGCGCACGAACCTGACCGACGCCGACCGGAAGGTCCTCGCCGATGTCCCCGACGACGAGACGGCGCTGAAGAAGCGCACCGGCATCGCGCAGCCGGAGAAGGTCGGCGCGACGTACCAGGAGTCACTCCAGTACCCGTCGCTCAACGTGCGCGGCCTCGCCTCGGCGGGCGTCGGCGACAAGGCCGCGAACATCGTTCCGCGCGACGCCGTCGCCGAGCTGGATCTCCGCACGACGGTCGAGTCCGGCCCCCCGTACCTCCTCGATCTCCTGAGGAAGCACGTCGAGGCGCAGGGCTATCACCTCGTGGACAAGGAGCCCACCGACGACGAGCGCGCGCGCTGGCCGAAGCTCGCGCGGCTGAACGCGCACCTCCCCACGGAGGCGGCGCGCCAGCCCGTCGACTCCTCCGTCGGCCGGTGGGCGTCCTCCGCGATCTCCGGGGCGTGGCAGGGCGGGGCGTCCGCGCCGCTCGTCCGCATCCGCATGATGGGCGGCACGGTCCCGACGCACGAGATCGTCGGGCCCCTGAAGGCGCCGTTCGTCCTCGTCCCCGTCGTCAATCCCGACAACAACCAGCACGCCTACGACGAGAACCTGCGCATGGGCAACTACCTGAGCGGCATGCGCACGATGGCGGCGCTCCTCACTGCGCCGTACCCGGATTGACGGGGGTGCGAGAATCCCGCATGCGCAAACACCGCCTCGCCGTGTTTACGCTCTCAGGATTCCTCGCCCTCGGCGCTCCCGTCGCGCTCGCGGCGGACAAGGCGGTGAGCCAGCCCGTCGCCATCTCTCCGGCGCCTGTCGTCAAGGCGCGCCCGCAGGTCCCCCAGTTTCCAGCCGACGTGAAAGCCCTCGGCGATCGTCTCTGGAACGCGGCCTCGCCCGCCGTGAAGGCGTGGGTGAAACAAGTCGCGCCCGACATCGCGAAGGGACCCGGCGACCCCGAGGCCCTCGCCCGGGCGGCCGTCCAGGCCCGCTGGCCGAACCTCCGCGTCGCCGGAGCGGCCGACGCCCTCACGTTCCTCGCGGACTACGATGCCGCGAAAACCCTCCAGGCGGACATCAAGAGGAGCGACTCCTTGGGGGATCTGAGCCAGGAGCTTTCGTTGCGGATCAAGATGCTGCAGGATCGTTACAGCAAGTTCATGTCGCTGCTCTCGGACATGATGAAGAAGATCTCGGACACCGCCAGCGGCATCATCGCGAACATGAGGTAGCGACGACAGAAAGAGACGCGCATGCACCGCACCGCGCCCGGTGTCGTTCTCGTTTTCCTCCTCGCCGCAAATCTTGAGATTCCTCGGAACCTTCTCGAACAGGAGGCCCGCACGCGTGCCGCGTTTACGCCCGCCGAGCGCGCACGCACTCAGGCCCTCGAGGCACGTCTCTCCTCGAAGATGTCCGTCAACGACGTCACCGCCATGACGCGGGGCGAGACGGCGGGCATCCTCATGGCCGTGATGACGCAGTACCTCAAGTCGGCCCAGAAGGACGCGCGCAACAACCGGAAGGAAGAGAGCATGGAGGCTAAAGAGTCCCTCGCCGCCAGGGACGCGAAGCTGGCGCAGGACAACAAGAAGATCGACGCCATGCGAAGCGAGGCCGATGCCCGGTACGATCACGCCATGACGGCCGCAAACTGGGAAATGGCGTTGGGCATCGTGTCCAACGCGGCCGCGGCGTGCGCGCTGGGCGCCACCCGGCCCCACACGGTGCAAGCGCCGGCGGGCGTTGCCGCACCCATCGTCGCGCCGGCCGCCCTGCGCGCCGTTGCGGTGCCGACGAGAACTCCGACGAAAGCCCCCGGCGCCGGAAAGTGAACGCCGATAAGCTCTTCGCGTGAGCATCTACGAGAAGGGCCTCATCACGATCCTCGCGTGCAACGCGCTCTTCGCCGTCGTGTCGCTCCCGCTCGTCTTCCGAAAGGTCCCGCGCAACGTCCTCTACGGCTATCGCACCCGCGCGACGCTCGACAGCGACCTCGTGTGGTACGAGGCCAATGCGTACTTCGGATGGCGGTTCCTGATCGCGAGTGTGGTGACCTGTATCGGAGCGGTGTTTCTCTCCCGCTCGGGCGCCTTCGCGCCTGGGACGTACCTGAAGGTTTCCGTCGCCCTCCTCGTCGCACCCGTCCTCGTCGCCGCGCTCCTCACGAGCCGGTACGTGCGGACGCTGGTCGGGTAGCGCACCGGCGAACAGTAGCGGCTCCCGTGTCCTTGCGGCCATGCGGCCGGGGGGAAATGCGGGAATGGGTCGAGATCCGTCACGGCCGAGGAAGCGCTCGGGAGTGGACTTCGCCGTAGTGCTCCGCGCCTTCCTCGAGAAGCGGCCGCCGAAATGGGAGTAGCCGCGGGAGGCCCTGCTACGGGGCCATCTCCGGCGCGGCCACGAGCGGGAGGTCCCAGTGCGCGAGGAGGATCTCGAAGCGTCTCTGCTCCTCGCGACGATAGGTCTCCTGGTCCGGGAAGAGCTGCTTCTTGATCTCCTCCTCCAAGGAGCCCTCGGCGGCGGCCACGGCACTCCGGAAGACGATCGTGACGCGGAAGTCCCAGCGCCCGTCCTCGGTCGCGTGATACCGCGGCTTCTCCGCCTTGACCTCGAGGAATCTCCCCGACTCGATCTGTTTCTTCAGCACGGGCAGGTGGTTCTTTCGGAAGAGCCGCGCGAACTCATCGGAAAAGCCCCACTTCGCCTTGTAGTAGTACTCGACGATGAAGGGTGTCTCGGTCCGGACGGCGGGTCCGCTCGACGGACCTCCCGGCTGGGCCGCCGCCGGCATCGGGATCGCGGCTAACGCCGCGAGAAGAGCTGCGCTGCCGAGAACTCGGCGGCCGAGGGGGGTCCCGTGCATTCTGAGTCTCATGAAGCCTCCGACGAGGCCTGGCCCTCGGATCGCCGTCAGGCCCGGCCCTGGATGTACTGGGTCAGGTACTCGACGTTCTGATGGTCCTCGGCCGCGTTGTAGGCGTTGACGTCCCCGATCGAGATCATCCCGACGAGACCCGTCTCGTCCACGACGGGAACGTGACGCAGGCGCTCCTGCCGCATGATCGCCTCGACCTCCTCGAGCGACCGGTCGGAACGGACCACGATGACCTTTCGGGTCATCACCTCTTGGACCTTCGTCGTCGACGGGTCCTTCTCCTCCGCCACGACGAGATTCATGACGTCGCGCTCGGTGATGATCCCGTGGAGGGTCTCCCCCTCCGCGACCAGGAGGGCGCCGATCCGGTGGTCCCGCATGACCCGGCACGCGTCCCGCACGCTGTAGTCCGGCAGGACGGTGATGACCCCCAGAGCCTTCTTTCTCGAGAGGACGTCCTTTGCCGTCGACATGGCGAAATCAGACCCGAGAAGAGGCCCGGTGTCAACCGAGCGGCATAGACTGGGGAGCTTGCTTGCTCCAGAAGTCGTCATCACGCCGAACCTCGGATTCCCGGAGAGATTCCTCTGGGGAGCCGCGACCTCCGCCTACCAGATCGAGGGCTCGCCCCTAGCCGACGGGGCCGGACCGAGCAACTGGCATCGTTTCTCCCATACGCCGGGTCTCGTGAGTGGCGGCGACAACGGCGACATCGCGTGCGATCACTACAACCGATTCCTCGAAGACGTCGCGCTCATGCGAAGCCTCTCTCTCAACGCCTACCGCTTCAGCGTTTCCTGGAGCCGCGTCCTCCCCGAGGGTCGCGGACGCGTGAACGAGAAGGGGCTGGACTTCTATCGGCGCCTGGTCGACGCGCTCTTAGGCGCGGGAATCGAGCCGTTCGCGACGCTGTTTCACTGGGACCTGCCGGCGGCTCTCGAGGACCGGGGCGGCTGGCTGAACCGCGACATCGCCGATTGGTTCGCGGACTACGCGAGCATCCTCTTTCGCGCGCTCTCAGGCGTGCGCACATGGGCGACCCTGAACGAGCCGTGGGTCGTGACGGACGGCGGCTACCTGCGCGGCATCCTGGCGCCGGGACACCGCAGCCTCTTCGAGACGCCAATCGCCGCGCACAATCTTCTCCGCGCGCATGCGGCGGCCGTCTCTGCCTGCCGCGCCGAAGACGGACGCCGCGTGGGCCTCGTGGTCAACCTCGAGCCGAAGTTCGCGGCGTCGGGATCCGCCGCCGACGTCGCGGCCACCGCGCGCGCCGACGCCTACATGAATCGCCAGTTTCTCGACCCGGTTTTCCTCGGCCGCACTCCCGACGAGCTGCCCGGGATGTTCGGAGACGCCTGGCCCCGGTTTCCCGCCAAAGACCTCGATCTCATCCGGACGCCAATCGACTTCCTCGGCGTCAATTACTACACGCGCGGCGTCGTGAAAGACGATCCGAAAGCCTTCCCCACCCGCGCCTCGAGCGTCCGGCAGAAGGGCGCCCTCCACACCGAGATGGACTGGGAGGTCTACGCGCCGGGCCTCCTCGACACCCTGATCTGGGTCAGGTCGCGTTATGGAAACATTCCTCTCTACGTCACCGAGAACGGGGCGGCCTTTTCCGACCCGCCCGAGGCGGGGCCGGACGGCATCGCAGATCCTCTGCGCGTGGCCTACCTCAGGGACCATCTCCGCGCCACTCGCGAGGCCATCGCGCGGGGCGTCGATGTCCGTGGCTACTTCGCCTGGTCGCTCCTCGACAACTTCGAGTGGTCTCACGGCTTCTCGAAGCGCTTCGGCGTCGTGCACGTCGACTTCGCCACGCAGCGGCGCACCCCGAAGGCGAGCGCCCGTTTCTACGCGGACGTGATTCGGAGCGCCGGCGCGGCCCTCGACGGCTCACCCGCCGCCTGAGCCTACCGGACCGTCACCGCGACGCGGAGAGTGGAGCCAGAAGTACCGCCCGGAGTAGCACCCGAGAGCTCCGGCGGCGCGAGGACATTCGTCCCCAGCAAGAGCCCGTCGACGGCGACCGAGACGGCGGCGGCGCCGGAAGGGACTCCGCGCACGATGTCGATCTCGAGCGTCACCCCGCGCCACGGGCGGACCATCTTTGCCCGGCTCCAGGACGGAGGAAGGCAGGGGTCGATCGTCAGCCCTTCCCATCCGGGGCGCACCCCGAAGACCCATTCCCCGACGACGCGATGAAGCCACGCCGCCGAACCGGTGTACCAGGTCCATCCGGCGCGCCCGTGATGGGGCGAGGCGGGTCCGTCGACGTTGCCCGGAAGCACGTAGGGCTCGGCGGCGTAGCGCTCGGGATCCTTGTTCGCGGGATGGATCGCGAGGAGGAGCCTCTCGACGAGCGCGGCGTCTTTCGCCTTCGCCGCCGCGGCGATGGCCCACGTCGCGGCGTGCGTGTAGACGCCTCCGTTCTCGCGGAGGCCGGGCGCGTAACGCGTGATGTAGCCGATCTCGGGAACCGGCCGGTCGAACGCGGGGGCGAGCAGGAGCGCTCCGGCCTCGGTGACGAGATGCTCCTTGACGGCCGCGAGGCAGGCCGCCGCGCGGTCGGGCGGCGCCACGTCGTTCAGGATCGCCCACGTCTGCGTGTTGAGGAAGATCCTCCCCACGCGATTCTCCGCGCTGCCGAGGACCGACCCGTCGTCGAGCGTCCCGCGCCGGTACCAGCCTCCGTCCCAGGCGTACGCGTTGAGCGCGGCGACGAGCGCCACGCGCCGCGCCGCGAAATCGTCCGCGAGCGCGGGCGCCTCCGTGCGGCGGAAGATCTCGCTCCAGTCTGCGAGAAGACCGGCGAGGAACTGGCCGAGCCAGACCGACTCGCCCTTCTCGAGGAGACCCATGGCCGAAAGGCCGTCGTTCCAGTCGCCGGCTCCGATGAGCGGGATTCCGCGCGGGCTCATCCGCGAGAAGACGCGCCGGAACGCGCGCTGCACGTGGTCCGTCAGCGGAAACGAGCCCTCTTCGTCGAGGAACGGCGCTTCGTCGGTCAGGATCGAGAAGTCGCCCGTCTCCTTCATGAAGTTCGCCGACACGAAAGCGAGCCAAAGGAGGTCGTCCGTCATCTGCGTGACGAGGCCCTGCTCGGTGAGCGGGTGCCACCAGTGAAAGACCGAGCCGTCCCGGAACTGGTGGCCCGCGTGAAGCCGGATCTGCTCGCGGCACCGCTCGGGATCGATCGTCAGGTAGACCTGAGAGTCCTGGAGCTGGTCGCGGAAGCCGAAGGCGCCGCTCTGCTGGTAGTAGCCGCATCGCGCCCACAGCCGCGCCGCGATCGCCTGATAGCGCGCCCAGTCGTTGACGACGGTGTCGAACGTCGGGTCGGGCGTCTCCATGCGGTGCGCGGCGAGGCGCACCCGCCAGCCCGCCGTCACCTCTTCGAGCGCCCGGCGGCCCTCCTCGTCCTTGACGAAGCGGGACCCGAGCGCTGCCGCCTCTTCCTCCGACTCCGACGTCGTAAGCGCGAAGCCGATCGTCCGCGATTCGTCGGGTGCGAGCACGACCTTGACCTCGAGAGCCGCAATCGGGTCTTCATGCCGCCCGAACGCCGGTGCGCCTCCCTTCCCGAGCAGCGCCGCCGGAGCGCGGAGGCTGCCGTAGCGGCCGAGAAACGCCGCCTTGTCTCCCTGCGCCGAGACGACCGCTTCGGACGTCGAAAAGACGCTGACGTACGGAAAGCTCGTGTTCCAGTGCCCGAACCGCGGGGACGGCACGTCCCACATGTGGTTTCGCGCGACGATCGCGCGGTGGTCCGCGTCGAACTTCGTCTCGAGGAAGAGCTTTCCGAACTCGCGTCGCGGGGCGGGCGCGACGCCGCAGCACCATTCGAGGTAGCCGCAAAGCAGGAGTCTCCGGGGCCGTCCGGATGCGTTGCGCAGCGTCACCCGCCAGATCTCGGCCGTCTCTTTCGCGTGACAGAACAGCGTCCACCTCGCCTCGATTCCGGAGCGCGACGTCTCGAACGTCGTGTAACCGAGGCCGTGGCGGCACGCGAAGGAATCGAAGGGCGCCCACGCGGGCGCGGGCGAAAGAGACCAGAGGTCCCCGCCGTCCGTGTCCTTCACGTAGAGAAACTTCCCCGAAAGATCTTCGACCAGGTCCTGCTGCCAGCGCGTCACGACGGCGAGCTGCGAGTTTTCGAGGAACGAAAAGCCGCTCCCCGTCTGACTCACGACGAACCCGGCGCTCGGGTTCGCCACGACGTTGACCCACGGGCGCGGCGTTCTCGGGTCCGTGATCACGTATTCCCGGCCGTCTTCCGAGAAGTGGCCGTACGCGCCGGCGCCGAGGTGAGCGATCGTCGTCACGGGAGGGCGACAACCTCGGCGGGGACCTCGCCGATGAGAATCTCCCCGTCCCGGATCCCGGCCGGTTTTCCGTTCACGGTGGCCGCGCGTGGAAGGCCGCCAAGCGGCCATGCGAGGGCAAGGCCGCCGGGGGGAACCCGGACGCCGGCGATTCGCGCGCGAACCTCGCCACCCGACACCGAGACGGAGAGGTCGAGCCGCCCGTAAATCGTCCGAAGGCCCTCCACCCCGGCGCCTCCCGGCGCCCGCAGCCATTCCTCCGGGAGTCCGGCCCCGACGAGGAGCGATCCGCCTTTCTCGCCTTCGCGCTCGACCGCGAAGAAGTCGAGGAACGAGCGGATGAAGTCGGTCCCAACCCAGGTGTGCGGCATGTCCCCGAGGAAGCGGGGGGCGCGCGGATCGCGGCCGACGACCTCGGCCCACTGATTCCAGGCCGCGGGCCGGCGGTCCTTCATGAAGAACGCGAGCATCTCGTGCGCCTCGGCCTTTCGGCCGAGTCTCACGAGCGCGCCGACCGTTCGCAGCTCGTACGGCGTGTACGCGTCGCTCTTTTGCGTCCCGTCGCGCCGTTCCCGCGCCTCGGCCACGTAGCGATCGAACGTGCGCGCCAGCTCCGCCTGCGGCAGCTTTCCCTGGAGTCCGCATGGCGAGAGGACCGCCGTGGTCGAGGTCGGGTCGAAGTCATGCATTTCGACCGAGGCAGGGATGTAATCGAGATGATTCTGTTCGATCGTGCGCGCGATCGAGGCGAGAAGATCCGCCTCGAACTCGTCGCGGATCGCCGCGAAGGAGCGGGCCTCGTCCGGATGCCCGAGCGAGAGCGCCAGCTCCACCGCGTCCGCGAGGCCCTTTCGCGCGAAGGCGTCGTCCCAGTACGAGTGGACCGGCTTGTCGGAGTACCCCTCGTGACTGATCGACTCGGGTAAAAGCCCATAGAAAGCGCGCTTTTCGAACGTCTCGTATTCGGGCGTCCGGCGCTGCCGCCGGAGCGCGTCGATTGCGGCCACGGTCCTCGCTATCCGCGGCCAGAGAGCGTGGAGCGTCGCCGTGTCTCGTGTGAAGCGGAAGTACTCGGCAGCGAGGAAGAGGAACTCTCCGTGGCTGTCGTGCTCCGGCACGGGATCGGCGCCGCGGGCATCGACACAGCATGGGATCCTTCCGTCCGCGAACTGCCTCTCGGCGAACGCGACGAGGAAGTCGCGGACCTCCGCCGGGTGGCCGAGCCGCAGAAGTGCCGACGACGTCAGCGCGCCGTCGCGGATCCACGAGCGCTCGTAGGCACGCGAGCCGGGCTGGATCCACGGCCCGTCACGGTTGATCAGGACATAGGCGAGGTTCGACTTCAGCGTCTCGACCAGAGCGCGCGAGCCGGGCGGGACGTGAAACCGGACCCCGTCGACCTTTCGGGCCCACGCGGACGCCGCGAGGGCGAGCCTGCCATCGAACCCGGAAGCCGGGGGCGCCGGCCGGCCGCCGTGCAGCGGAACCGTGAGGAAAACGTCGTGCGAGCCCCCGGGTGGAATCTCGAGATCCCACGCGAAGGCCCCGGACGCAAGGCCGGTCAGATCCTCGACCTTTTCGGCGGGCGGAACTTGCCCTTGCGAGAGGAAACTCGTCACGTCGCCGGCGTCGAACGCCGCCGCGCCGAACGCCGAAGGGGCGGGAAACGCGGAGACGACCCGCGCGCGGTTTACCGTCAGCGTTCCGCCCAAGAAAGAGAGCGCGTCGATCCTCGAAACGCCGTGAGGCGCGTTCAGGAACTGCGTCGGCGGGTTCACGAGGAACGGGCGGACCGCGACGAAAAGCCGGACGCGTGCCGCCGCCGCGCCGGCGTTCCGGACGCGATACCGCGCACGGAGGGCGGACGACCCCGCCGCACCATCCACGAGCGCCGTCACGTCGAGGGCCAGGTCGCCGGCCTTCCACGTCACCGTTGGAATCGGGAGATCGCGCCTTTCGAGTCCGTGCGAAATCGCGGCGTCACGAAAGGTCACGAGCCGCCCGTCGGCGAAGAGGAACGGCTCGAGCGAGAAAGACCCCTTTCCCGGTTCCAACGCGCCGTCTTCGCCGACGAGGACTTCCTCCGTATCGGCGTCGACTCCGGCCACCGTCCAGTACGTCTGCTCGCCCATGAAGGCGCGCGGGTAGCGGCCGCGCGGCGCCTCCTTCGCGATCGCGGCGACGAAGTCGTTCGCGGTGGGAGCCCATTCCACGGGCTTCACGTCGATTGCGGGCACGTCGAAGTCGCCCGGCGGCAGCGCGATTCGCACGAAGCGCGCCTCGGTCTCGGGGAGATGAAGGAACGCGCGTCGCGCTCCGCCGTGGTCCACGCGGCGGACCTCCGTCCACGCGCGAGAGTCGAGCGAGATCTCGACGGTAAAGCGCGCCGGCACCGCGCTTTGGCGCCAGTCCACGACGAGCCCCGAGAGCTCGCGCGTCCCGCCGAGATCGAGGACGATTCCCTCCGGCGTCTTCTCGACGCGGGGTTCGGAAAATGCCCGAGGCGCCGGGCTTTCAGCGAGCACGGGATCCCCGATCTCGAGAACGCCCTTTCCGCCCGTGCCCGCCGAAAGGACGATTTCGAGCGACGCGGCGCTTCTCAGGGGCCCACCTCCGGCCGGCCCCCATGCGAAGCTCACATGGCGCTTCTTCACGACGATCGTCTGCCACCCGGGAAGGGCCGAAAAGTTCTCCCGGCGGGCCCACCAGACGTTCTCTCCGGTCGCATCCACGAACTTGACCTCGAGCGTGTTCGCCGTTCCCGCGCCGCGCACGCGGAAAGAGAGCGTCCAGTTGTCCGGAAACGCGAGCAGCCCCGCGCGCCGCGTCCCGGCCCAGCCCGAGCCTCCGTGAAAGTCGTACGTCATGCGCACGCCCGGCTCTCCGGGGGCGAGAGGCGAGAGGGAGACGTCGACGCCCGCGGAAGCGACCGCCTTCCACGCGGCGGCTACGACCACCGAGCCGTCCATGTGCCGAGCGGCCGACCCGGCGGCGAGAAGGAGCCCCGCGGAGAGCACCCACGAGCGGCACGTCATTCCTTCAGACCGCCTGCCGTGATGCCCTCGATGTACGCCCGCTGCAGCCCGAGAAACAGGAGGAGCACGGGCAGGACCGTCAGCACAGAGCCCGCCATCATGAGCTCCGTGTCCTGGGCGTGCTCACCCACGAGGTTCGCGAGGGCGACCGGAAGCGTGTACTTCGTGTCGTCGGTCAGGACGACGAGCGGCCAGAGGAAGTCGTTCCACGTTCCGAGGAACATGAAGACCCCGAGCGTCACGAGGACCGGCTTGAGAAGCGGCAGGACGAGGCGCCGGTAAATGAGCCACTCGCTCGCGCCGTCCACTCTCGCCGCGTCGAGGAGCTCGTCGGGGATGGAGCGCGCGAACTGCCGGACGAGGAAGATCCCGAAGATGCCCGCCGCCGACGGAAGGACGACCCCGAGATACGTGTTCACGAGGCCGAGGGAGCGCATCAGCAGAAAAAGCGGGAGCATCGCGATCTGGACGGGAATGACCATGCCCAGGAGAAGAAGCCGGAACAACCGCTCGCGCCCGGGAAACCGGAGCTTCGCGAACGCGTAGCCCGCCATCGAGTTCAGGATCACCGAGCAGAACGTGACCGAGGACGCGAGGAGCAGGCTGCTTCCGAACGCCCGGCCGAGCGAGAGCCGTTGGAAGAGATCGCGGTAGTGCTCGAACGTGATCCGGCTCGGGATGAAGCCCGGCGGGAAGGAGCTGGCCTCGCCCGTGGGCATGACCGACGCCGAGACCATCCAGACGAGCGGGGCCAGCGTCAAGGCCGCTCCGAGGACCAAGAGCGCGTTCACGGCGAAAGGCGCCGCTAAACGCTTCACGCCCCGCCTCACGTCTCCCCTCCCTTCTGCAGGCGGAACTGGATGAGCGTCGCGACGAGGATCACGCCGAAGAGCACGAATGCGATCGCGGCGCCGCGCCCCATGTTCCAGAACCGGAAGCCCTCTTTGTACATGAGGAGCGCCATCGTGAGCGTCGAGTTGAGCGGTCCGCCCGACGTCATGACGTAGGGCTCGGCGAAGAGCTGGAAATAGTCGATCGTGCGCGTGAGACCGACGAGGAGCATCGTGGGCGCGAGGAGCGGCAGCGTGATCCGTCGGAACTGCTGCCAGCCGCCGGCCCCATCGAGGCGCGCCGCCTCGTAGAGAGACTCGGGGATGCCCTGCAGGCCGGCGACGAAGAGGATCGTCGAGAACCCGAAGTTCTTCCAGACGGCGAGAAGGACGATCGCGAGGAGCGCGAACCGGGGATCGCCGAGCCAGTCCACCGCCGGGAGGCCGATCAGCGTGAGTCCCCGGTTCAGGAGGCCGAAGCGGGGATGGTAGACGTACCGAAAGACGACCGCGACGGCGACGAGCGTCGTGACGACCGGCGCGAAGAACGTCGTCCTGAAGAAGCCCTTCGCCCGCGCGAGGCGGGCGTTCACGAGGAGGGCCGCCGAAAGCGCGACGATGACCGTGAGCGGGCTGCCGAGAAGGACGAAGACGAGCGTGTTCTTGAGCGCGGTCAAGAAGACCGGGTCGGAGAGGAGCGCCCGGTAGTTCGAGACGCCCGTGACACGCGCATTCGACGGGTCCGCGAGCGCGTAGAGGTCGAAGTCCGTCACCGAGAGGAGAAACGAGGCTGCGATCGGCAGGAGAAAGAAGAAGACGATCACGAAGAGGCCCGGCGCGAGGAAAAAGAGCGCCGCGCGTGCTTCCGCCGGTGTTCCGCGGCGAGTCTCAACGCGCATGGGCCGCCTTTTGGGCGAGCACCCAGCGGCGTTTCGTGAGGAGCGCCGACACGTCTTTGTCGAGCGCCTCGAGCGCCTCGTCGACGGTCGCGACTCCCCGGATCGCGGGCTCGAGGTGCTCGGCGACCTTCTGGGCGATCTGCTCCCATTCGGGGATGCGCGGCGGGGCGGCGACGTTTTCGAGCTGCTCCTCGAAAGCGCGGGCAGCGGCATCGGTTGCGAGGAGCGGATCCCTCCATGCGTCCCGGCGGGCCGGAAGGTCCCCCGCCAGGGCGTAGAAACGCACCTGCTGGGCGGGCTCGGAGAGGAACTCGATCAGCTTCCACGCATCGTCGGACCGCTTCGAGGAGCGAAAAAGGACGAGACTGGATCCGCCCGCGAGGGAGACGCCGGGTCCGCCGGGCTCGCCGGGCTCGCCGCCCTCCGCGGCCGGCAGGGGCGCGGTCGCCCATGCGTCCTTGAGGGACGCGGGCAGGCGGCGCCGGAACTCGCCGAGGTTCCATGGGCCGGTGATGTACATCGCGAAATCGCCCGCGGCGAATTGCTGATAGACGTTCGCGATCTGCGTGTTCGCGACGGCTGGCGCAAGCCCTTCGCGGAAGAGGTCCACGTAGAAGGTCGCCGCCTCGCGGAACGCTCTCGAGCGGAAGGCCGCGTCTCCACCATCCGCGGTGAGGAGCGACGCCCTGTTCTGGAGGCCGAGAATCACGGGCTGCGCCCACTCGTCGGTCGGGAGGAGGATCGCCCAGCGACCCGGTCCCGCCCGCGCCTTGAGGCGGCGCAAGGCGTCGTGCCACTCGGTCCACGTGCGTGGCGGCGCGGCGACGCCCGCGGCCGCGAGAAGGTCCTTGCGGTAGAAGAGGACGCGCGTGTCGACGTACCACGGCACGCCGCACAGGACGCCCTCGACGAGATTCGTGTCCCAGATGCCGGGAAAGTAGCTTCCGGGGGCGATGACGGAGGAGCGCGCGACGCGCGGCCCGAGGTCCTCGAGCGCGCCGAGCGTCCGGAACTCGGGTAGCCATGTGTTGCCGATCTGCGCGACGTCCGGCAACGACTCGCCGACGAAGGCCGTCAGGAGCTTCTCGTGCGCGGCCGTCCACGGAATCTGCTGAACCTCCACGTTGATGCCGGGGTACCGCTCGTGGAACGCAGGAAGAAGCTCCTTCACGACTTCGCCCTCGCGTCCCAGGCCCCAGAGGCGGACGGCTCCCCGCCCGGGCCCCCCCCGCGCGCAGGCTGCCGCCGCGAGCAGGACCGCGAGAACGCCGGGAGAAAGGGCGCGCCTCAGGGTGCCGCGCCCGCGAGCCATCCGCCCGTAAAGCCGGCGCGTATCAGGCCGCGCACGATCGCCGGGTTCTTTCGCATCGTTCGCCACACGAGTCCGCTCCGCTGATTCTCGATCATCGCGAGGATCGGGCCCTGGTCGATCCCGAGGGCGTCGACGTCGAACCAGCCCTTGCCCGCCACGACGCGACCGTGCTTAAGCACCGCGGAGAACGTGAATGTCGGGTTGAAGGCGTCACGGAACCCGTAAGGTCCGTAAAGCTCGCCGCCCCACCGCGCGATCATCGTCCGGAGCGCCCGAACGGACAGCTCCGGCGTGAACGGCAGCGAGCCCGCAGCCGCCGCCGGCGCGAGCGTGCCGTCGTCTCGCACGTCGCGCGCGCCGGCGCCGCGCGCCGCGTAACTGAAGAAACGTACGCGGCGCCCGTTCACGTCCAGCGTGACGTCCGCGGGACCGTCGCACGCCGTGAGGCCCCACACGTCGGGACCGTAGCCCGCAAAGCCCCCGGGATTCGCGATCGCATACGCGCGCTGGGCAAGCGTCGCGCGCCGGGAGTTCTCGAAGTAGTCGATCCCCTTTTCGCGCATGTACGCGTCGCGGAGACCTTCCAGGTCGAGGAAAATCTGGGAGTACTGGTGCCCGAAGAGCGGAGCGAAGTTGACGAACGTCTGGCCCTGAAACGTCTCCCAGCGGTACGTCGACGTGTAGGCCGGCCACGCTCCCTCCGAGGCCGGATGCGTCGGCGACCCGAGCGCGAGAACGTAAACGATCATGGCCTCGTTGTAGCCCTTCCAGTCGTAGTCGTGAAAGCCCTTCTCCGGCGTCCAGCCCATCGAGATTCGCGGCGGGCGCGCCGTCGCCGCCCAGGCCCAGTCCACCCTCCGGGAGACCTCCTCGGCGAGGCTGCGGAGCTCGACCTCGGCCGGATCGTCGCGGTCGAAGTACGACTGGCAGAAGAGGGCGCCCGCGAGGCACAGCGCCGTGTCCATCGTCGAGAGCTCGACCGTCTCGAAGCGCCGGCCTGTATCCATGTCGAGGAAGTGGTAGAGGAACCCGCGGTAGAGAGAGACGCCGGCCGAGGCCGGGCCGGCAGGCGCGTCTCGAAGAAAGCGCAGCGTCGTCAGCGTCCTCTCGCGCGCCGCCTCGCGCGTGACCCAGCCACGCTCGACGCCGATCGGATACGCCGCCAGGCCGAAGCCCACGGCGGCCACGCTCGAGAAAGAGGCTGTCGGCTCCCGGTCGGGAACGAGGCCGTTCTTCGGATTCGTCTTGTCCCAGAACCAGCGGAAGGTGCGTTGCTCGAGGTCGTCGAGGAAGGCGACGTCGGAGGCTGAGAGAGCGGCCCTTTCCGGCGCGACGGCGACGGGTCGGACCTGTGCCGGCGGCGCGAGCGGGCGCGCACACGCAACCGCGAGGAATGCGACGAGCCCCGAGGAAAGAGCGGAGCGAGCCCAGACGAGAGTCCAGGCTCGCTCCGAGCGCCAGCGAAGGAGTCCGACGCCGGCGGTCAATCTCAAAGGTTCAGAAGGAGAAGTGCGCGCCTAACTGCAGGCGGCGCGGGTTGTATGCCTGATCGGTCCGGGCATAGTGCGCGTTCACTTCCGGGAGAGCCGGCTGCCATCCGTCGTAGCCCTGCTCGTTCGTGTAGTTGAAGACGTTGATGGCTTCGATGAACACACCCACGTTCATCGACCCTCCGAGCGAGAGATTCTTCTCCAGCCGCAGGTCGATGCTCTCGGTCCATTTTGGCGGACTGCCGCCGCCGATGTTCTCGACGCATTTGTCGTAGCCCTTCGAGCAGTCGTTGGTGTCGAAGGGATAGCCGGAGCCGAGGCTGGCGACCGTGCTGAACCGGAAGTCCAAGGGGAGTCCTACGGTGCCCGTCAGCAGGATCGTGTGCTTCTGGGCGAGCTGACTTCTCTGCTGGGTGCCATAGACGGGATCGAGCAGCCCGAAGCTGAAGAGGTCGTTCCCCGTCTGCCTGGCGCTGGCATAGACGTACGAGAAGTAGGCGCCCCACTTGGACGTCGCCGTGAACGGCTTGTCGAGGCTGAACTGGAAGGAGTCGAACCAACCGTCCTTGGCCCGGTTGATGAGCGAGAAGCCGAATCCCGACGCGGGCCGGGCTCCCCAGTCGCACGTGCCGTCGGCAGCCTTGATACCGCAGGTCCACGTGATCTGATCCCTGCTCCTGACGCCGAGGTAGGCCAGGTTTGCCGTGAACGCGCCGAAGTTGTGCCGAACGCCCAAGCTCCACTGATCGGCGGACGGCGGCTTCGTGTTGTTGTTGAGAAGATACGTCTCCGGCGGATCAGTCTGGCCCGAGGCGATCAGAGCCTGCAGACCGGCGAGGCTCAGGTAGGAGGGATTCCACTTGATCGCGGGGAACCCGTTCTGCAGATCCCCCCCGTTCTTCGAGAAGAAGATGTTCGAGACCCTGAACTGGAGCCGCCACTTCTCGTCGAGGGTGTCGTTGAAGAGAGTGCGGTCGTAGTATTTCCCGTAGCCTGCGTATGCCACGGTCCTGCCGTCGCCCGTGACGTCGAAGGAGAGGCCCACGCGCGGCTGAACGGCTCCGTAGTAGGTCGGACGGTTCGTGCCGTCCGTGAAGTAGTCCGACGAGTAGACATTGCTGAAGCCGGCGCGCACGGCCGCCGGCGTGACGTAGCTGTTGTTGAGCTCGTTGGTCTCGAAGTCCCAGCGGAGGCCGATATTCGCCGTCAGCCGCGAGTTGATCCGCCAGTCGTCCTGGAGATACACGCCGAACTCACGGTTGTTCGTCGACATGTCGGGATTCCCGGAACCGATGGACGCCTTGTACGGCATGTCGCCCGGCGTATTGATGAATGTGTCGTTCCGGAAGACAAAGATCGGATTGCCGTTGAGCTGCTTGCTGACCTGGTACTTCAGGTAGTCGAACGTGACGCCTCCCTTGAGGACGTGCTCGCCCGCGGCCTGGAAGCTCGTCAGCGTCAGGTCGTCCCTCACCGCGAAGCGATCCTGAGTGAAGTTCTGCGTCGAGGGGCTGTTTCCGATCTGCATCAGGCCTTCGAAATTCTGACCGATGATGGAGTTGTCCTGCGGGACCGGATTCCACTTGTAGCGCTGGAAGCTGATGGTCGCTTCATTCAGGGTGCCCCCGAAGAGCGCGGTGTGCTTGGCCCGGATCGTTCCGACGTCGTCCTGGATGTTGTTGGCGGCTTGATAGCTCGTCTGCCCGCCGAAGTCCCGGATGTCGGTCTCGTGCCGCAGATCGCCGGACACATCGAGGGTCGAACCCGCCCCGATGAGGAATGAGAGCTTGCCAAAGCCGAGCGTGGCGCGGAAGGGGCTCGTGAAGTTTCCAACGTACTGCTGGAACTGGTTGCGGAAGGAGGCCGGCCAGTTCGTGTTCGAGCCGAGGAAGACCTGGTTCTCGCGGTCCTGGTAGTTCCCCTCGTACGCGCCGAAGAAGAAGACCTTGTCCTTCACGATCGGGCCGCCAAGCGACAGGCCGGGCTGCCAGCGCGTGTACTCGGGCTTCGGCGGGCCGCCCGGCGCCGCGGAGCGCGCCTCGGAGTAGGCGTCCTGACTAACGAGGTTCTTGTTCTGGTAGTAGACGAAGGCGTCGCCGTGGAGATCGTTCGTGCCCGACTTCGTGACCGCCGAGATGATGACGCTCGAAGCCTTCTGATATTCGGCCTTGTAGTTCTGCGTGATGACGCGAAATTCCTGGACGGCGTTCTGCGGGAATGGGTTCCCGCGGCTCGAATCCCCGCCGGCGACGCCGCCCAGAAGGATGTCATTTTTGTACGAGGCCCCGTCGATGAAGACGTTCGTATTCGTCGCGCCCTGGGCCCCGTAACTGATCTCCTGCCGGAGCTCGTCGTGCGACAGGCGAACGCCGGGGGCGAGAACCGCGAAATTCAGGAAGTTGCGCGTGGCCTGGGGAAGGTTCTTGATCTGATCCTGCGAGACGTTCGTCGCGACCTCCGACGAGCGGAGCTCGACCTCGGGCGCTGCCTCGGCGGTCACGGAAACCGCCGCGGACACCTTCCCGGGCTTCAGGTCGAAGTTGAACTCGATGACCTGGCCGACCTGAAGCCGAAGCGTCGCTTTCTGCTCCTCGAAGGCCGTCGTTCCGCCGGCCGTCACCGTGTACGGCCCGGGAGGAAGGGTGAGATTGAAAAGCCCGTCTGCTGCCGTGACCGTAGAGCGCTGCAGGCCGTTCTCGGTGTTGACGGCCGTGACCGTCACGCCGGGCAGCGGCCCCGAAGCATCCTGGATGACGCCCTGAAGTCGCGCCGTCGTGGTCTGCGCGAGAGCGGGCAGGCACGCGAAGAGCGCGCCCAGGAAAAGAAGACGTTGCCAGAAATGTCTCATGAATCCTTCCTCCTTGTACGAGAGTGACGAGACGATTTTGGTGGTTTCGGGGAACGGCTGCCGGACGAGCGTCGCGCGACGAGGCGGGTCGGCAGGGTTTCATGGCACGGGACGTGGCGGCTCCCGTCTCTCAGGGCCGCGAGCAGGCGCTTCATCGCGCGCGCGCCGAGGTCCGCGATCGAGACGGCAACGGAGGACAGGGGCGGCGTCATGAAGCGCGCGATCGGAATGTCGTCGAAGCCGCCGACCGCGATGTCACCGGGGACCTTGACACCCATCTCCTGGAAGGCGCTCAGGAGGCCGATCGCCATGGAATCGTTCGCGGCGAAGATCGCCGTGGGCGGGGGCCGCATCCCGAGCACGAGGCGGGCCGCCCGGTAGCCCGACTCCTCGGTAAAGTCACCCGGCACCTCGAGCTCGCGCGCGTTCTCCCCGTCTCCGGAGCGGACGGCGCGCCGGTAGCCGCGGAGGCGCTCGCGCGCGTCCCAGTTGTCGGCCGGGCCGGTCACGTAAGCGATGCGACGATGGCCGAGCCCGGCGAGATGCTTCACCATCGCCGCGGCGCCGCCCTCGTTGTCGATGTTGATCGAATCGAACGCCGCCCCGTCCACGGCGCAGTTCAGGAGCATTACGGGCCAGCCTTCGGGGAGATTCGCGCTCAGCGTCGGCCCGTCGACGCTCGGTGACATGACGATGAGCCCGTCCACGCGGCCGCGCATCGAGCGGAGCGCCGTCTGCGCCTGGGCGCGGTCGCCGTGGGAGCCCGACACGAGAAGCTGGTATCCGGCCCCGCGCGCCGCGCGATCGATGCCGCGGATCGCCTCGGAGAAGAACTCGCCGAAGAGATCCGGCAGAAGAACGCCGATCGCGTTCGTCCGCCGCGTGATGAGACTCCGGGCGCCGCTGTGAGGAACGTAGCGCAACCGATCGGCGGCCGCGCGGACGCGGCGGCTCGTGACCTCGCGCACCGGGCCCTTGCCGTTGAGAGCGCGCGAGACCGTCGCGACCGAAACGCCGGCGGCCCGTGCGACCTCGCGAATGGTCGCGCTCACGGCACTGGCCTCCCGACGACCCCTCCGGGGTCGCGGGTGCCGGGTCTCGGGGGGAGTCCGCGAATCTCGCATCCGCCAATGTAAACGTTTACATTCTGTGAAGACCGGGATCGCCATGTCAAGGGCGATCGTGAGGCCCGCCGGGACTCCGCGAATGCCACCCGCGGCCGGGCGTGGGCCTAACATCGGGCGCGGGAGGACGGGTGGCCGCGGTTCGTCTCGAGAAGGTCGGCAAGGCATACGGGGAGACGCGCGTCCTCTCGGGGCTCGACCTCGACGTGGCGGCCGGCGAGTTTCTCGTCCTCGTGGGGCCTTCGGGATGCGGAAAGTCGACCGCTCTGCGCCTCATCGCGGGCCTCGACGAACCCACCGAGGGCACGATTTCGATCGGCGGCCGGGTCGTGAACGGCGTCCCCCCGCGCGATCGGGATATCGCGATGGTCTTTCAGAGCTACGCGCTGTATCCGCACATGACCGTCCGCGAGAATCTCTCGTTCGGCCTCGTGATGCGCAAGGTGCCGCGTCAGGAGGCGGACGCGCGGCTCCGCGACGCGGCGGAGTTCCTCGGACTCTCGCCGTATCTCGACCGCACGCCGCGCCAGCTCTCCGGCGGACAGCGCCAGCGCGTCGCTCTCGGTCGCGCCCTCGTGCGGCGGCCCGCGCTCTTCCTTTTCGACGAGCCGCTCTCGAACCTCGACGCCGCGCTCCGCGTTCAGATGCGGGCCGAGCTCGCGAGGCTCCAGGAGCGCTACGCGACGACGTCGATCTACGTCACCCATGACCAGGTCGAAGCGATGACGCTGGGCCACCGGATCGCGATCTTGAGGGACGGGGTTCTCCAGCAGGTCGGCGCCCCGCTCGATGTCTACCGAAGCCCCGAGAACCTCTTCGTGGCGGGCTTCCTCGGCACGCCCCCGATCAACCTGCTGCAGGCTCGCGTGGCACCGGGAGGGGCGGTCCTTTCCGGCGACGGGTTCGTCCTGCCGATCCCGCCCGCCCTGCGCGCAATCACGGCCGGACGCGACGGCCTCTCGGTGGTGGTGGGCATCCGGCCCGAGCACCTGCACGAGGAGCCCGGCCCCGGGCGCACGCCGCTCGACGTCGTTGTCACCATGGTCGAGCCGCTCGGTTACGAGGTCATCGTCCACGGACGTGTGGGCGCTCCCCCCGGCGCCGCCGTCACGGCCCGCGTCGCGCCGGCGCGCCCGCCCGAGCCCGGCGTGCCGCTCGCGCTTCACGCGGATGTCGCCGCTCTTCAGCTCTTCGACGCGGACACGGGCTGCCGTCTCGCCGCCTGACGGCCCGGGAGAAAGGCTCGCGCGACCCTAAAGGCCTCCCCACCCCCCGGCATGATCAGTGTGAATCATGGCGGTTCGCCTCCGGGGGGCCAGACGTTTGGACGGAGCCACTCCCATGATCCTCGGGATCGGTACCGATCTCCTCGACGTCGCCCGAATGGCGAGGGAGCTGGAGAAGGACGCGGCCGGGTTCCGGAACACGGTCTTCACACCGTCCGAGATCGTGTATTGCGAGGCGAAGCGGTATCCAGCGCGGCATTTCGCGGCCCGCTTCGCGGCCAAGGAGGCGCTTTTCAAGGCCCTTTCGGGCTCGGCGTCGCGCGATTTCTGGCGCGAGGTCGAGGTCGCCCGAACGGGGGGCGCGCCGCCCCGCCTGCTCCTCCACGGCAGCGTGAAAGAGGCGGCGGACCGCCTCGGTGTGAAGAACATCCTTGTTTCCCTTTCGCACACCGACAGCCTCGCCGCGGCGAGCGTCGTACTTCAGGGGTGAGCGCCATGTACGCGATGGAAATTCTCGAGGAGAAGCGGCTCTGCAACATCGGCTCGTACGAAGAACGGCTCGGAGGGTTCAACTGGGCGATCGCCGAGAAGGAGATGGGGTGGGGCCGCGGCGATCCGCTCAACATCGGCTGGCACCTGACCGACCGGATCTGCCGGCTCGGCCTCGCGAGGAAACCCGCGCTCCTCTGGGAAGGCTCGGACGGGCGCGAGAGGACGTACACGTTCGGCGACCTGCGCCTCCTCTCGAACGCCGTCGCGGCCGCCCTCTCGCGCCTCGGTCTCCAGCCGTCCGAACGGGTCTGCCTCTTCCTCGACCGCGTGCCGGAGCTCTACATCGCATTCATCGGGATTCTCAAGATGGGAGGGATCGTCCAACCTCTCTTTTCCGCTTTCGGCGAGGAGTCGCTCTTGACGCGCCTTCTCGACGCCGGCACGGCGGCCGTCCTGACGCAGAAGAAGCACTTGCCGAAGCTGCGGCGGATCCGCGCGCAGCTCCCGGCCCTCCGCACGATCGTCGTCGTCGACGCGGAGGGGCTCGCGCTGAAGGACGGCGAGGTCGCGCTCGACCTCGATTCCGAGCCGCGCCTCGAAAGATTCCCCCTCTTCCCCGCGACGGCCGAGACGCCGTCGATTCTCCATTACACGTCCGGAACGACCGGACAGCCCAAGGGGGCGCAGCACGTCCACCACTCGCTCGTCTCGCAGTACCTGACGGCCAAGTGGGTGCTCGACCTGAGATCGGACGACGTCTACTGGTGCAATGCGGATCCCGGCTGGGTGACCGGGACGTCGTATGGGATCATCGGCCCCTGGTCGAACGGCGTCACGCAGGCCGTCCTCGACTCCGGCTTCGGGGCCGACCGCTGGTACGGCTTCATCGAGAGGCGGCGGATCAGCGTCTGGTACTCCGCTCCCACGGCCATCCGCCTTCTGATGCGCGAGGGGACGCAGACGGCGAAGCGCCACGACCTCTCCTCGCTCCGGCATCTCGCGAGCGTCGGCGAGCCGCTCAATCCCGAAGCGGTCCACTGGTCGCGTGAGGCGTTCGGCCTCCCCTTCCACGACACCTATTGGCAGACGGAGACGGGATGCATCGTCATCTCCAACTACCCCGGCATGCCGGTGAAGCCGGGCTCGATGGGAAAGCCCTTCCCGGGCATCGCGGCGGCCGTCCTCGACCCGACGACGCTCGAGCCGCACAGGGAGCCGGGGCGTGTCGGCGTGATCGGCCTTCGCCCCGGCTGGCCCTCGATGATCCGCGGCTACTGGAACAACTCCGACGGCTATGCAAAGAAGTTCGCGAACGGTTGGTACCTCACCGGCGACCGCGCCACCGTGGACGCCGACGGCTACTTCTGGTTCGTGGGCCGGGACGACGACGTGATCAACACGGGAGGGCACCTCGTCGGTCCGTTCGAGGTCGAGTCGGCGCTCCTCGAGCACCCCGCCGTCGCCGAGTCGGCGGCGGTCGCGAAGCCCGACCCGGTGAACATGGAAGTGGTCAAGGCGTTCATCGCGCTCAAGCCGGGCTTCACTCCGGGCCCGGACCTCGAGATCGAGATCATGAACTTCGTCCGGAAGCGACTCTCTCCCATCGCGATGCCGCAGGAGATCGCCTTCGTGGCGTCGCTCCCGCGGACCCGGAGCGGCAAGATCGTCCGCCGGGTCCTCCGCGCGGCGGAGTGGGGCGAGCCGGTCGGCGACCTTTCGACCCTGATGGAGGACTGAATGAACGAGCTCAAGAAGACCATCCTCGACTACATCCGCCGCGAGTACATCGAGGAGGGGGACGAACGCGAGCTGAAGACGGACACGCCGCTCATCACCGGCGGGATCGTCGACTCCTTCTCGATGGTCTCCCTCAAGCGCTTTCTCGAGAGGAAATACACCGTGAAGATCCCCGACGCCGACGCGACACCCGAGGTTTTCAACACCGTCGACAGCATCGTCAAGCTCGTCGAGCGGCTCAGCGCAGTGGAGGTCTGACATGGCCACCGAGACTCTCCCCGCGACTTTCCGCGACGTCATGGGCGCCGAGCTCGGGGCCCTGAAGGCCGCCGGCCTCTTCAAGGAGGAGCGGGTCATCCACGCGCCGCAGGGGGCCGAGATCGAAGTCGAGTTCCCCGCGGGCGCTCCGCTCAAGAAAGTCCTGAACCTCTGCTCGAACAACTACCTCGGCCTCTCCTCGCACCCCGACGTGCTCGCGGCCGCGCACGCCGGGCTCGACCGGCGGGGCTACGGCATGTCGTCGGTCCGCTTCATCTGCGGCACGCAAGACATTCACCGCGAGCTGGAGAACCGCCTGACGGAGTTCCTCGGGACGGAAGACACGCTCCTGTTTTCCTCCTGCCTCGACGCGAACGCCGGTGTCTTCGAGGCGATCCTCTCCGACAAGGACGTGATGATCGCCGACCGCCTCGTCCACGCCTCGATCGTGGACGGGATGCGCCTTTGCAAGGCGGCGCAGGACACGTTCAAGCACTCCGACATGGGGCACCTCGAGGAGAAGCTCGTCGAGCACGCCGACAAGCGTTTCCGCCTCGTGATCACCGACGGCGTCTTCTCGATGGACGGCGACCTCGCGAAGCTGGACGAGATCGTGGCCCTCTGCCGGAAGCACGACGCGATGGTCTTCGTCGACGATTCGCACGCCTCCGGTTTCATCGGGGAAACGGGGCGCGGCACGCCCGAGCGCTTCGGAGTGCTCGGGAAGGTCGACGTCATCACCACGACGTTCGGCAAGGCGCTCGGCGGGGCCTCGGGCGGCTGCGTCAGCGGGCGAAGGGAGATCGTCGAGCTATGCCGCCAACGGGCGCGGCCGTACCTCTTTTCCAACACGCTGGCCTCGGTCATCGTGGCCGCGACGCTGAAGGTGCTCGACCTCGTCTCCGCCACGACCGGGCGGCGCGACCGGCTGGAGCAAAACGCGCGGATCTGGCGGCGGCTCCTGACGGAGGCCGGCTTCGACATCAAGGCCGGCGAGAGCCCCATCGTCCCGGTCATGCTCTACAACGCGAAGCTCGCGCAGGACGTCGCCCGCGATCTCTTCGCGGAAGGGGTCTACGTCGTCGGCTTCTTCTTCCCGGTCGTCGCGAAGGGGCAGGCCCGCATCCGGACGCAGCTCTCGGCCGCGCACACGATGGTCCATCTCGACAGGGCCATCGAGGCCTTCCGGAAGGTGGGGAAGAAGTACGACATCCTCGGCAAGTCGAAGAACGAGATCGTGGAGAGATACGGCCTCTGACGAGACCGGAGGAGGCGAACATGCTCACGAGACGGACCCTCGAGGTCCCGCTCCCGGACGGGGTGAGGCCAGACCCGGCGGACCTCGAGCTGCTCAAGGCGACGTTCCAGGCCATCGTTTCCCTCCGCTGCGAAAAGGACCCGCGGTGGGAGCTGACCCTGAAGGAGCTGGAGGACGACGGCTGGAAGGTCCGGTGGGGCCTGACCTGGCGCGCCGAGGCCAAGCGCGCCGACGACTACGAAGAGGCGACGGGGCCGACGCTCGACGAAGCGCTCACCGGCCTCGCTCAGCTCGTCCGCTTCGACATGGCCGGCCGCGCGCCCTGAACGTCGGTCCCGCTCCGCGCGCCCTCAGTTCACCGTCTCATCCGGCGGCTGCTGCGCCTCGGCTTCGGCCGGCGTCTCCCCCGTTTCTTCCTCCATCTCCGCCCTTCTCCGCCGCCTCCGGATCCCCGCGACGATCGCAAGGAGTGAGATTGCGAACCACAGCGCCGCGGTGCTCGTGAGGATCGGGATCCAACGCTTCAGCGACGCCTGCCGTTCGTAGAACACCTCGCCGATGTCGATAAGCGTCGCACCCGTCGCGCCGCGCATCGCCTCTTCGAATGTGTCTCCGCGCGCGACGCGCGCGAAAACGATGTGCGGCACCGCCGGGCCGTAGCGCTCGAGAAGGTCCTGCACGAGCGTGCCTGACAGCGCGTACCCGTGCTCCACCTGCCGCCGATCCCCCTGGAACAGGTCGTCCAGCTTCCAGAGCGGCACCCGCGGGCCGGACAGCACACCCAACGCCAGCTCGGTCTGGTCACGCAGCCGCCACGAGCGCGCCGCGAGCATCGCGAGCCCCTCGTCGAACCACCGCGGCACGCGCCGCCCGCCGCTCGCCCGGTGGATGAGGACGTGCGCGACCTCATGCGCGAGCACCTCCTCGAGACCGCCGTCCGGGTATGACGGCGTGCGCTCGGCCAGAAGGACGACGACGCTCCCGACCTCGGAAGTCACGCCGTCCGTGTACCCCGACACCCACGCCGGCACGGCGCGCGCGAGCGGCGACGACTCCGGCGCGAGGATGACGCGGATGTCCGGCCCTGGCTCATCGAGGCCCACCAGCTCCATCACGCTTTCGATCCATGGATGCGGCCCGGCGGCGAGGCGGTTCGCGGACGGCGGGAGGCCCGGCTGGGGCTCGATGACGAGACGTGTGGGTTCAGCCGCCGCGAGGGGCGAAGCGGCGAGAAGAGCGGCCAGGAGCAGGGACTTCCAGATGGCGACTAGGGTACTGCTCGGGTTCTCACCGGGTCCGAGCGGCATGATCTGGAGCTGGCAGACGAGGATGTCGTTCCGGCCAGCCGGGTCCGCGAGGCGCGGCGCGCACCGCGGAGGATGGCACCACCTTCTTCGAGAGCTACGCCATCAATCTCCGCTGCGTGAATGAGTCACCGCACGGCGCCCTGAACCACGACCTCCACGCGGCGGTTCTGACTCCGGCCTGCGGGCGTGTCGTTACTCGCCACCGGTTTGGTCGAGGCGTAACCGTGGGTCTCGATTCGGTCCGGCGAAACGGCGTTCTCGACGAGGATGGCTTTCACGGACTCGGCCCTGAGCTCGGAGAGCTTCGTATTGAATTCGACCGACCCGGTCGAGTCGGTGTGACCTTCCACGAGGATCTTCCGATCGGGGGCGCCCGCCAGCGCCTGACCGATCCGGGCGAGGCGCTCGCGGGCACCGGGCTTGACGTCCGAGCGGCTGGATTCGAAGTACACGCTGCCAGGGAGCGTCAGGACGATCCCGCGCGGCTCGACCCGCACGGACTGCTCGATCTGCTGGAGGCGCACCAGGAGGTCGCCCTGCGTCTTCTCGCGCTCGGCGGCCTGCGTTCGAGCTTCGTCGGCCCGGGTGCGCTCTGCATCCGCCACCCGCCGGGCGGCGGCAACCTGCTCGTCGGCCTGGCGCTTCACTGCGGCGGCCTGCTCGTCGGCGAGCTTCTTCTGCTCTTCGATCTGCGCCTTCAGAGAGTCGATCTGCGCCTGTTGCTGCGTCTCCGCGGACTTCTGTCGCTCCGCGTCGAGCCGGGCCTGAAGCCCTCGGACACGCTCGTCGGCGGCTCGTTGCGCCGCCTCACGGGCCCCCGCGGCGGCCTCGCTTCGCTCGCGTTCTTCCCGCGCCCGCGCCTCGGACTCGAAGCGCGCCCTTTCCGCGTCCGTGCGGGCCTTGACACCCAGAGCCTTGATCTCGGCATCGCGGACGGCGACCTCGAGCTCGGTACGGCGCTTCGCCCCGCTGTCGAGGGCCAGCCGGGCCTTCCTTACCTCCGCCTGGTACCGGGCGTTCCGAGCCTCGCTGTCGGCGAGGCGGGCGTAGTGAATCGCCGCGTCGCGGTCGGCCTTGAACATGTTCTCGGCGGTCACGAGATGCGCTTGTGCGGCGGCGAGCTTCTCGGCGGCGTACTGAGCGGCGCCTGCGCTCCGGGCGTCCTGGAGCGCGAGCCGCGCGTCCGTGAGCTCGACCGGCTCGGGTTTCGTTCCCGCGCAGGCGCCGAGGAAGAGGAGGAGGGCGGCGGCAGCAAGAATCGCCGACGCGGAGGTCCGTCGCGAGAGAGCGTTACGAGTCATCGTCATTCCTCCTACGGCCGCTGCGCTTGCGCGTTGAATTCCCGGATTCGCTTGTCGAGGTCGTCGATCTGTTTCTGGAGCGCGGCAGCCTGCTCCGCGACCTGAACAGACCGGGCTTTGCTCTCGGCCGCCTCCGCGGCGGCGCGCGCCTCCTCGAGGTGGGCACGGGCGTGGTTGTTGTCGCCCCGTGCGCGCTCATTCTGCGCGGCCGAGAGGGCGACGCGGGCGCGGTCGAGCAGATCCTTGGCGTGCTGCGTGGCTGTCGCGTTCTCCGCCGCGCGAATGGCGAGCTCGGCGTCCGAGACTTCGGTGTCGGCGACCTTCGGACCGCTCGACGCGCAACCCGTCGCAAGAGGAATACAAACGACGAGAGCGGCGAGAGTCGCGGCGGTCGTAACGGCGAGTCGCACCGAGCTTCTGCTTGTGTTCAAGGGAGACCTCCTCTACACGGGGATGACTCGGCGGCGCGAGGAGCGTGTAAATCCTTCCCGGATCATCCCGGCAGTAATTCGACGCAATCGTCGTGCCCGACCTCGAAGGCGGTACGCGGCCCCGCATTGACCCCCCTCGGGCGCTTAGATGTAACTGCTCCGGACGTCGTTCACAGGGTCTCCTGTGGGAAGCTGGTGTTGACGGACATCAACGAACCCACAGGAAGAGGCCCCGGTAAACGCGCACAGTAGGGTAAAGATGACCGATTCGGGTCTAGAGCTTCTGGTCAGGAGGGTCCTCGAGGAAGGATGGCCTCCTTACTTCTTGAGCCGCGGAGGATGGCGCCGCCTTCACGCACGCTGGCCAGTGGTTCGTCGAAGAACTTCTTCTTCGTCCTCTTCCCCATTCCCGCGCCACCCTCTTCGGTAGCTCCTCGCGGATCACCCGTCTGAGCGTCGTCTCGAGGGTTTCCCTGCGAGCGGTGATGTGTTCGCGGAGCGATGCGTTGATGAGGTGCGGCACGGGCACGGTGACCGTTCCCGACTCGCGGCGCGCCTGCATGACCGCATGGCTGCCTTTTTGCCGGACGAGAGCGAATCCGTGCCGGGAGAGGATCTCGCAGACCTCACGTCCCGACAGGACCCGCAGCCTACCCAACGGCGATTTCGACCTGCGTCACGAAGACCTCGCTGCCCATCCGGCGAGCGACCTCCGACGAGTCAGCCGTCTCGAAGAAGAGCTCGAGAGCTTCCTTGAGGTTCGCGCGCGCCTGCTCGACGGTGCCGCCCTGGCTCGCGATGTCGAGCTCGGGGCAGAGAGCGACGTAACCGTCGCCTTCTCTTTCGATGATCGCGGTAAGGAGCTTCGTGGAGGACATGGCGGTCGTTTCCCTGAGAGCTACTTTACTCCTTGGAAGGGCGACGTCTACGGCTTCGCCGGGCTCTTCTCGACGGGCAGCTCGCTCTTTCTGCTCCACTCGTCCCACGAGCCGTCATACAGGAGCGCCTTGTAGCCGAGGCGCTTCGCCGCGAAGTACACGACGGTGGCCTGCTGGCCGATGTGGCCGTAGCTGACGACGGTGTCGCCGGGCTTGATGCCGACCGCCTCGAGGATCTTCGTCGCCTCGGCGTGGCTCTTCATGCGGTTGTCGTCGGTGACGAGGGTTTCGAACGGCAGGCTGCGCGCGCCGGGGATGTGGCCGGAGCGGAACACCGAGCCCGGTTCGGAGCCGTCGAAGAACTTCGTCTTGCGCGCGTCGACGATCGCGATGCCGGGCGCATTGAGGTTCGCTTTCACGAAGTCGAGATCGACCACGAGCTCGGGATGCGGCTTGGCCGTGATCTTCCCCGGCTTACGCTGGATTGCCGACGCGGGGTTGGCCGACGATGAGACGACCGCGCCGCCCTCGGCCTTCCACGCCGGCATGCCGCCGTCGAGGATGGATGCGTGGTCGCCGAGGCCCGCCACGTCGAGGCTGAAGTAAACACGCGTGGCCCCCGAGACCCAGTCCTTGCCGAAGTAGACGACGACGCGCGAGTCGTCGCCGATGCCGAGGCTCTCGAGCTTCGCGCGCAAGTGGTCGGGCGGCAGGAGCTGGAGGATGAGCGCGCCCTCCGCGCGCGGGATCGCGAGGTCCTGCGGGTTCACGAACAGCGCGCCGGGAATGTGCTCCTTCTCGAAGTCGGCCGGCACGCCCACGTGCAGGAGGACGAGGTTCTTCCCGCCCCGGTGGTCGACCAGCCAGGCGGGCGTCACGAGCATGTCCGCCGCGGACGCGAGCGACGTGGACGCGAGGAGGACGAGGCTGGCGAGGACGTTCTTCACGGGACCTCCGGGCGCCGCCTATTCTGCGACGAGTGCACTATGATACTTTGGAGCTCGAAAGTATCATAGAGGTGAGAGGAATCGAAGCAAGGTATCGCCGAAATGAAAGCCTCTGATTTTTCGAGCGATAGCTGGGGCCGGCTCGTGCGCGTGGCGGGAGGCTACGAGGCCTTCGTGCCGCGGCCGCTGCCCCCGCCTCTGGAGTCCACATGGACACTGACTTCGGCGCTTTCGCGCGCCGATCGCGCGCTCGCCGAGCTGGCCGGGGCTGCCTGCGCGTTGCCGAACCCGCACGTCCTCGCCGCACCTTTCGTCCGGCGCGAGGCCGTGCTTTCGAGTCAGATCGAAGGCACGCAGGCATCTCTTTCCGACCTGTTCTTCTTCGAGTCCGGTCCTGCCTTCGCGAAATCCCCCGGCGCGGGTCCGCCGGAGGACGTCCGCGAGGTCGCGAACTACGTGACGGCGCTCGACTACGGCCTCGCGCGACTCGAGACGCTCCCAGTGAGCCTCCGTCTCGTGCGAGAGCTTCACGAACGCCTGATGGAGGGCATCGGCGGCGCTTCGTTGACGCCGGGCGAGTTTCGAACGCGGCAGAACTGGATCGGCCCTCCGAATTCCCGGCTCGACGACGCGGTGTTCGTGCCTCCACCCGTCTCCGCGATGGAGCGATGTCTCCACGAGCTCGAGACGTTCATCCATGCATCCTCCGATCTCCCCGCTCTCGTCCGAATTGCGCTCGTCCATTACCAGTTCGAGGCGATCCACCCGTTCATCGACGGAAACGGCCGCATCGGGCGACTGCTGATCTCCCTGCTCCTTCGCAGCGAGGGCCTCCTGAGTCAGCCCCTCCTTTCTCTCAGCGCGTTCTTCGAACACCATCGGAACGACTATTACCGGCTGCTGCTCGAGGTGAGCTGGAAGGGCGCCTGGTCCGCGTGGATCGAGTTCTTCCTCGCCGGCGTCGAAGAGCAGTCGCGCGACGCAATCCGGCGGACGAAGGCGCTTCTCGACCTGCGCCAGCGGTATCGGGCGCAATTCGAGTCCGCCCGCTCTTCGGCGTTGCTCCTGAAGCTCGTGGACGGCCTCCTCGAAGCGCCCGTCCTGACGATCCCCCAGGCCGCAAAGCGCCTCAGGGTCACGCACCGCGCCGCCACGCTGAACGTCATGAAGCTCGTCGAGGCGGGCGTCGTGGCAGAGGTCACGGGACGCGGGCGCAACCGCGTGTTCGTGGCGCGCGGCATCCTCGGAGTGCTCGAGCGGTGAGCCACGGAGCCGGGCCGGAAGCGCCCCCGCGCGAGCGGGTGCGCGCGTCGTCGTGCATGGGGCTGGTTCAGTAGCCTCATGATCCGCTGGTGAGCGCAGGGATCCCCGAAGAGCCCGTCAAGCGCCTCTTGCCCTGGATCGTGGCCGTGGCGTTCCTGATGGAGTCGCTCGACACGACGATTCTGAACACGGCCGTTCCGACGATTGCCGAGGCGCTGAACGTGGTGCCCCTGAGCATGAAGGCGGTGCTCTCGAGCTACACGCTGAGCCTCGCCGTGTTCATCCCGGTGAGCGGATGGATGGCCGACCGGTTCGGGACGCGCCACGTCTTCGCGTCGGCGATCGGCCTCTTCACGCTGGGGTCGCTTCTCTGCGGCATCTCCACGAACATCCACGTGCTGGTCGCCTGCCGCATCCTGCAGGGGATGGGCGGCGCGCTGATGGTGCCGGTCGGCCGCCTCACGATCGTGCGCACGTTCGAGAGATCCGAGCTGGTGCGCGCGATGAGCTTCGTGGCGATCCCGGCGCTGATCGGCCCGATGCTGGGGCCGGTGGCCGGCGGATTCATCGTGGGCTATTTCCACTGGCGCGTGATCTTCTTCGTCAACCTGCCGATCGGCCTCCTGGGCCTCACTCTCGTGTTCCGGCACATGCCGAACTACCGGGCCGAACGCGTGGAGAAGCTGGACGTGGCGGGCGGGATTCTGTTCGGCTCGGGAATCGGGCTCCTGTCGTACGTGCTGGAGGTCTTCGGCGAGCACACGCTGAGCACGGGCTGGGTGCTCGGCCTCCTCGTGCTGTCGCTGGCGCTTCTCGCGAGCTACTTCCGCCACGCGCTCACGACCGCGCACCCGCTGCTCCGGCTCGGCCTGTTCCGCATCCGCACGTTCCGGTCGGCCGTGGGCGGCAACTTCATCACGCGGCTCGGCGCCGGAGGCGTCCCCTTCCTGCTGCCGCTCCTCTATCAGGTGGGCATGGGGTTCTCGCCGGTCCATTCCGGCCTCCTGCTGATGCCTCAGGCGATCGCGGCGATGGGGCTGAAGATGACGATTCCGCGCCTCCTGGGGCGATTCGGTTACCGGCGCGTGCTGCTCGTGAACACGATGCTGATGGGGGCCATGATCGCGCTCTTCGCGACGATCGGTCCCGGCACGCCCGTGATCGTCATCGTGATCCAGGCGCTTTTCTTCGGGTTCTTCGCGTCGCTCCAGTACACGAGCATGAACACGCTCGTCTACGCGGACGTGAACGCGCCCGAGGCGAGTATGGCGAGCACGATCGCCAGCACGATGCAGCAGATGTCGCTGAGCTTCGGCGTCGCGGGCGCGTCGCTCGCGACCGCGCTCTTCATTCCGAACCGGTTCCGGTCGAACCCCGGCGAGCTGATCCACGGCATCCACGCGGCTCTGCTCGTGCTCGGGGCGCTGACGGTGCTGTCGGCCCTCGTGTTTCGCGAACTGAAGCGGAGCGACGGGGACAACGTGGCCAAGCGCGGGATGGACGAAACCGGAGATTGAGGGCCACGGCCCGGAAAACGGGCCGTTTTCGGGTCTCCGGACTCGTCCCGTCCCGTCTCCGGAAAACACCGGAGAGATCTCGGGCGTTTTTCCCTCGAATTACCGGGATCGTCCCCATTGGCGAACGCTTGCCGAGGGCACACATTGTCACCGTGAGCAGCAAGGAGAGCGCCATGAGAAAACACACGAACGAAACCAACGAAGCCCGGAGCGGAAAGATGGTCGACGGCGGCTTCTACCTGAACCGGAAGACCTGGGACCTCGTGACCGTGAACGGCAAGAAGGGCGTCCTTCCCACGAACGACGTCTACGTGAAGATCCCGGCGCTGGCGATGCTGGTGGCCGGCCCGGTGCTCGGCGCGACCCTGGTGGTCTTCCTTCCCTTCGTCGGCATCGCGCTCTTCGCGGCGGCCGGCCTCCGGAAGGTGCTGGGACTTCAGAAGGCCGTCAAGCCAGCCGAAGCCCACGAAACGCACTGAGCATCCTCGAGACATCAGACCAAGAAGAAAGAAAGAGCAAGGAGATCGTCATGAAACGGTTCGAAGGCGGCAGCAGGGTCAAGGGCGGGTTCTATTTCAACCAGAAGAGCTGGGATCTCGTGACGGTGAGCGGGAAGCACGGCGTCCTGCCCGGCGCCTCTCGGGACCTCCATTTGAAGATCCCGGTGTTCCTGATGCTGCTCGGGGCGCCCATCATCGGCGCGACCCTCGTAATGTTCCTCCCCTTCGCCGGCATCGCGCTGTTCCTTCACGCGCTGTACCGGAAGGTCGTGCCCGCGCCGATCGTGACTCCGGAGCCGGAGCCCGCGCCCGCCCGGATCGGGTAATCGGATAGTGTCGCTCCCGACAAGGAGTACACCATGCCGGAAGGCCCGGAAGTCGACACCGACAAACTGCACGAGGCGATCCAGGAGGAGCTCGAGCACGATGGCGGCACGTTCCTGAAAAGGATCGCACTCACGACGGCGATCCTCGCGGCCTGCGCGGCCATCGCGTCGCTGCGCGCGGGCGCCACCGTGAACGAGGCCCTCGTCCTGAAGACCGAGTCGACGCGCCTGCAGGCGGAGGCGTCCGACCAATGGACGTTCTATCAGGCGAAGGGGATCAAGGCGGCCGTCCAGGATGCCTCGGCCACGTCCTGGCTCGCGATCGGCAAGGAACCCCCCGCGAAGTACGCCGAGGAGCAGAAGCGCTACAAGGACCAGCAGGTCGAGATCAGCAAGAAGGCCCAGGAGAAAGAGCACGCCCGCGACGAGAAGTCGAAAGAGGCGGACCACCTCCTGCACGAGCACCACGGCTTCGCGAACGCGGTCGCGCTCTTCCAGGTTTCGATCGCGCTCGGCGCCGTCGCTGCGCTCACGCGCATCAAGCTCGTCTGGTTCGGATCCATGGGCGCGGGGCTGATCGGCCTCGCTTTCTTCGCGAAGGCCTTCCTCGGCTGAACCTCTCTAAATGCCGGGACGATTCTAATTGGGTGTTTCGAGCTGCTTCTTCAGCGCCGCGATCTGGCGCTCGGACACCTGCTCTTTCGGAAGCGATTCGGCCCAGGCCAGCGCGTCCTCGCGCGTCTTCTTCGCGGCCGCCGCGTCTCCCTTCTTGTCGTAGATGTCGGCGCGCGCGTTCAGGATGACGAGCTTCCGCGGGCCGTAGGCGCGAAGGAGCGCACGGTCGGAGGCCGCGAGGGCCTCGTCGTACTTCTTCATGCCGCGGTAGGCGAGCGCGAGGCGCGCGGGCGGGTTGTAGTCGTCGGGAAAATCGCGTTCGGAGGCCTCGAGCATCGGGATCCCGCGCTCGGGCTGGCCCAGCTCGAGATACGCCGTGATGCGGTGCGCGTCGAACGCGGCGCGGGCTTCGGGGGTCTTTCCCTTCGCGGCCTCGGCCTCGAGATATGCGGCCCATTCCTCGACGACCTTCCTCTTGCCGGCCGCGTCGTTCACGGAATCCCGCTGCTCCGCGAACGTCTGGTAGAGGCCCGAGACGTCGTCGACGGCGAGACCCGTGCGCGGCCCCCGAAGGACCTCTTTCGCGTCACCCGCGAGGTCCGAGACGAGCGCGGACTTCGACGGGAGGCTCTTGTCCAACGCGAGCGCGCAGTCGAGGCCCGAGCCCGCGACGCTCGCGGCCGAGGGCGACGCGCGGAGATGCGGGAATGCCTCGCGCGCGACGGTCGCGCACGCCTCGTGCTGGCGGCTCGCCGAGAGCGCGAAGAGGAGCGACTCGACGGCACGGGGGTAGGACGGCGAGGACGTCGCCATGCCCTTCAGCGCGGCGCGGTAGGCCTCGGCCGCTTCCTTGTTCCGGCCGGCCGAATAGAAGGCGTCCGCCTTCGCGAGCCATTCGTCGGGCTTGCGGCCATCACGGCCATGACGGCCATGGGCCGCCGCCCGGGCCCCGTCGTCGAGGATCCGCTGGAGCTGCGGCACGGTGGCGCCGCCCACATACTTGAGGACGACCTTCTCGGCGACGGGATCGATGACGAAGAGCGTGGGTGAGGCCTGAAACGGGTATTTCGCGAGCACCGCGGCGTTCTCGCGCTTTTCGGTGTTGATGGAGAGCCAGACGAACCGTCCGGCCTGCCGCCCGAGCGCCTTGTCCGTGAAGACGAAGGCCCTCATGGAGCGGCACGTGTGTCACCAGGGCGCCCAGGTCTCCAGGAAGATCGGCTTTCTTTCGACGCGCGCGAGTGCGAGGGCCTTCGGGTAATCGTCCGCGATGAACGGCAGGACCTCTTTTGTCACAGTCGAAAGCGCTTTCTCCGTCTCGGCGAGGAGCGCCTCGGGCCCGACCGGCGCGCCAGTGGCCTCTTTCATCCAGAGGTCGGGCGCGATGTTACCGAGCTTCGCCATGCGCTCGAACTCGGGACCGATCGTCCCCGCCTTCTCCATCTGCCGCTCGATCTGGAACGCGATCATGTGGCCCATCGGATAGTCGGGCAGGTACAGGAACGCGTCGATCATGTGCGAGTAGACGGCTAGAAGAGTCACGTCCTTTTCACCGAGGTGAGGCGCGTAGAAGCGGTTCCACACGCCCGTCGCGATCTTCAGCGTCGCGGCTTTCAGCTCGGCCGGTGTGGCCTCTGGGTGGTCGTACAGGTAATGCCAGACGCCCATGTCGACGAGGGCGACGCCCGCGATCTCGTACGTGCCCCAGAACGCGTCGAGCGCCTTCAGCGCGCGGGCCTCGTCCGAGGGCTTCGCGAGCCCCAGGAGCTCGAGGTCGCGGCCCTGGAACACGAACGCGAGCGCCTCCGTGAACGCCGTGTTCGGCACACCCTGAAGGAGCGGCTCGTCGATGTCGTAGAGGGAGATCGTCTGCTCGACGTTGTGGCCCATCTCGTGGACGGCGATGTTGTAGCCCTTGTAGTTCATCCCGTCCTTCTCGACGCGCGTCCTCAGGTACGCCTTGAAGCCCTTGAGGCCGGCGCCCGCGGCGTGCCCGGAGCCGCGCGCGGGATGGACGTCGATGCGGGAGGCGATGAGGTCGGCCCTGTCTTTCGGGAAGCCGAGCTTCACGAGGAGGTTTGGAATGTCCTTCGCGTACGCCGCGGGAGTGGGGTACTTCGCGCGCACGAGGGCGTCGAGCTCGGCGGCGGAGCGTGGGGACTGCGGACGGAACCCGGGATACCAGACGTCGATGGGCACGAGCTTCCGCCCGAGGCGCTTCTCGATGAGCGCCGCGACCTTCGGGACGAGCGGCGACGAGAGGACGTCCTCCAGCATCTTCTTCACACGCGCCTCGGGGATCTGACGGTCCTCCTCGAACTTCCGCGCGATGAACGTGGGCGCCGTGGGCGAGTACGGGTCGGCCTGGCGGACGGCGCGGAAGCCCGCGAGGAGCGTGGCGTAGCGGGTGTCGGGCTCGGGGCCGGAAACGACGGGCTTCGCGGGCAGATCCGAATCCTTGACCGCCGCCGGGCGGACCTCGTTCGTGAACGGATTCCAGTCCAGCCCTGGGTTGTCGAGAACGGCCTTCGGGATCGTCTGGTCGACGATGCGCTCCATGACCTTGCGGATCGCGCGCTGTTTCGCGGCGCCCGGCGCGCCATCCGCGTAGTCGGACTTGATCTCGTCGCGAAGGTTCCAGTGCGAGAGGAGGCGCATCTTCGCCGGGAAGAGGCGAACGCCCTTCTCGTCCACGAGGTGGTGCATCCAGATGTTGTACGAGGCGATGTACTGGGCCGAGTCGGACTGGGCCTTCGCGATCGCGAGATTCACGCTCGCGGGAACGCGCGTCGCGAAACGGTCGGCGAGGCGGGCTTCGGCCCACTGACGCCGCGTCCATGAGGAGCCAAGGCGCAACTTCTCCTCGAGCGTGAACACGGGGAAATTGAGGAGCGTCGTGAACGCGAGCTTGTTGTCGAAGAGGTCGTCCGTGAGGTGCGCGCCCGGGTCGTAGCCCGCGAGCACCTCGTCGAACGGCAGGATCGGCCCGCTGTCGAGGTCCACGTGCATGCGCAGGTCGCGGCCCGCCTCGCGCATGTGCCCGTCGAGGGTCGTGAGCGCGCCCGAGAGGCGTGCGAAGAGCGCCTGTCGCGTGGTCGCGTCGGCCGCGGTGTTCGCGCGCGCGAACGCCTCGAAGGCCGCCGCATCGCCGTCGGACGCGCGCCAGAGCGCGGCTGACTGCTTTTTCCCACGCGCCTGTTCGGGCGTTTCGCCGTGGGCGGCGAACATGGCGAGTCCGAGGAGAACGAGAAAAAGAGCCTTGCTCCCGTGCATCTTCATGCGCGGATCTTAACGGCTGGCTTCTACGGCAGCGGGACCGGCGTGATCGAGCCCTCCGAAATGTTGAAGGTGGTGCCGCCCCCGTTGTCGAGGGTGAGGACGTAGCTCCCCGGCGCGAGGTTCGCGAGCCTCCGGAAGCCGGCCTGCCCGCTCGCGTCGGCCGTGATCGAGATGCGTCCGTCCGTCGCGAAGAGCGTGTACGGGTAGGGAACGCCCGCCGCCGTCTTCAGCGTGCCGCGCAGGATGCCCTTCACGAAGGACTTCGGCCCGACGGCGATGTCGGCCGAGCCGCCGGGAGTGAGGGTGATCGGCACGGGCTGCTGCGAGGGCGCCGAAACGCTCGCGAGATAAACGGTCGCGTAGCCGCTCGCGTTCACGAAGACCGCGTAGCTGCCCGGTTTGAGCGAGGGGATCTCGCCTGCCCCGCCCGTGTCGAGCGCGATCGAGCCCGTGAACACGGTGGACTGGCTCCCGTCGAGAACGCGCGCCATGACGCTGCGCATCGGGACGCCATAGATGCCGTCCCTCACGAGGATCCCGATTCCCTGCCCGCGCGCGAGCTCGATCGAGACGTTCTCGCTCGTGCCGTCGTCGGCCGCCGTGAGGTCGCGCTTGTCGAACTGGTAGTCGGTCTTCTGTGAATTGAGCGTGTAGGCCTGCGGCACGATGTCCGCGAACTGGAAGTGCCCGTTGCTGTCGGTCGTCGTCATGCGCCGCATCGCGACGCTGCCGGTCCCCCCCGCGGACGAGATGGTGACCGACGCGTCGGGCAGGGGCTGCTTCGTGTCGGCGTCCGTGACGACGCCGGCGACCTTCGCCATCGGGAACGTGAGGTCGAGGCTCTGGTCGTTCGTGAGCGAGATCGTCTGCCGCACCTGCGAGCCTCCGCCCGAAAGCGGGTCCCCCATCGCGGTCACGGTGTACGAGCCTTCCTGCAGGCCTTGGAGTGTGTAGCTGCCGCCATCGTCGGTGCGCGCCGTCGCCTGACGGCCGCCGCCGCCCTGCAGGTTCGCGACGACCATCGCGTTCGCGACGGGCTGGCCCGCGCGCGTGACGTCCCCGCTCAGCGTGAAGCCGACGTCGAAGACGATTTCCGTCTGGAGAACGGGAACGTCGTCGCTCGCCGTGACCTGCTTCGTCGCGCTGCGCGACGTGCCGAGGCCGTCTCCCGCCTGCGCCCGAAGCGTCACCGGGCCCGCCGGCACGCCCGTGACCGAGAAGCTGCCGTCTGCGCCGACCTTCGTGTTCGCGAAGAAGGCCTGGACGCCCGTCACCATGACCGTCGTTCCGCTCCGCATCGTGTCGGGCAGCCCGGACACGGTGCCCTGGATCGTCGAGCCCGAAGAAAGCGAGAGCACGAAGTCGCTCTTCGAATCGCCCGCCTGAAGGACGAACTCCGCGAGGTTGCTCGACTTGCCGTTCATTCCGGCCGACGCCGAGTAGCGGCCCGCCCCGAGGTGATCGAAGTGGAAGCGTCCCGTGGCGTCGGAAGTGGTCGTCTGGCTGCCCCCCAGGATGCGGCCGAACCCCGTGTCGCCGGCGGCCGAGAGCCCGACCTCCGCGTTCGGGAGCGGCTGGTTCCCGGCCACGACGACGCCGCTCGCGGAGCCGCCGGAGGTGAGCTTGATCTCGACGGTGCCGCCCGTCTCCTTGACGTCGGCCACTTCGCTGCCGTCGGTGTAGTCGGGATTCTTCGCGGTAACCTTCAGACGCCCGACGCCGATGCCGGCGATCTCGAAGTTCCCCTCCGCGTCCGTGGTGACGTCGTCGGCGCCGTCCAGCCCGGCGAGGGGGCCGCCCCGGCCGCCGAAACCGCCGAATCCGCCCGGGCCCGCGCTCCCCGCCGCTTCGTGCGTGATGCTCGCGTTCGCGACCGGACGCCCGGTGCGGGCATCCGTGACGCGGCCCTTGAGGACGACGCCCGGCGTCGCGCGCACCTCGACCTGGTCCTTCGAGCCGTTCTCCTCGACGACGAGGTTCGCGACGCGCGCCTGCTGATATCCCTTGGACTCGACGACGACGGTCCACGTCCCCGCCGGCACGTCTTCGAGCGCGAACGTGCCGTCCTCGGTGTTGACGTCACGCTTCTGGCCGATGCCCGTCTGCACGCCCGCACCGCGCGCCACGAGCCGGATGATGGCGCCGCCGACGCCGCGGTCGGGCTCGTAGGAGACCGAGAAGTTCTTCAGCGGCTGACCGCTCCGCGCGTCCAGCGCGGTCCCCGCGATACGGCCGGTACCGGCCACCACGAGGTCGACGTTCGCGGCCGGCGCCACGACGCCACGCTTCTGCGGGCCGAGGCCGACGCCGCCGAACACGGACAGGTCGTAGACCTGACCCGGCTTCAACCCGTCGATGACGAAGAGGCCGTCGGGACCCGTCGCGAGGTCGGTGCCCGTCCCCGCGAAGGGCCCCCCGGCGCCGCCCGCGCCGCGGCCCCCGGTCCCCACGCGCACCATGTATCCCTCGGCGCCCTCGCCGTTCTTGCGGCGCACGATGCCGGCGATCGCGGCCCCGGGGCCGAGCGTCACGGCCACACTCTCCGCGCCCTTGTCGGTCACCTTGACGGGGTCGACTCGCTCGTTCGCGAGCCCGGGCTTCCGGACCTGGAGCGCGTACTCGCCCACGGACATGCCCGTGATGTGGAAGGTGCCGTCGGCCGCCGTCTTCGTCTTCGGCCGCGCACTCGGGCCACCGATACGCGCGAAGGTCGCGATCATGCCCCCGGCGCCCGCGCGGAAGTTCACGGACGGGTCGACCTGCACCTCGACGTCCGCGATCGGCTGATCGTTCACGTCCTTCACGACGCCCGAGATCGTGGCGCCGCGGCGCATCACGATCGCGACGTCGCCCTTCGTCCCGCCCGAAGGCAGCGAGAGTCCGGCCAGGGTCGCGCGCTCGAAGTCGGCGTGGTTCACGGAAAGGCGCTGGTTGTCTCCTGGCGCCAGGCGCGTCGCCTTGAACGTGCCGTCGGCGCGCGTCCGAAACGCCGTCGTCTCGCCGCCGACGCGCAGCATTCGGCGGATGCCCGCGATCGCGTTCTCGCCCCCGCGGGCGAGCGTGCCCCGGGCCGCGGGGACAGGGGCGCCGTTCTCGTCGACGACCTTGCCGATCATCGTGGCTCCAAGCGTGATCGCGACGTCGAGGCGCTTCGTCTCACCGGGATTGAGCGCGAGATCCGGCTTCAACCACGACACGTAGCGCGCCTCGTCGACCGTGAGCCGGTACGTCTGGGGCGGAATGCCCTTCAGGTGGTAGAGGCCGTCCGGTCCCGTGCGCATGAGGCGCGCGAACCCGTTCGCCTTGACGAACACCTTCGCGCGCGGCACGACGCGGCCGGTCTTGTCGTCGACGACCTTTCCGTCGAGCGACGCGGGCAGCGCGAGTGTGATCGTGAGCGACTTGCCCTCGCCGAGGGGCAGCTTCACGTCCGGGCGGCTTCCCCAGCCGGCTTCTCCTGCGTCGACGACGATCGCGCCGCGCCCGTCCGGCGCATGCGGGATCGTGAAACGCCCTTCAGCGTCCGTCTCGACCCAGCGCGTCGTCGCCTTCGCGCTCTCGAGCCTCACGAGGGCGCCCGCGGCGGGTTTCTTGCCGGCGCCGAGCACGACGCCCGTCACCGGATCGCCGGCCGCAACCGTGATCGGACGCGGGAGAGCGCCCGCCCGGAGGCCCGTCTCCCGCGCCGGCGCAAGCCCGGTCTTCTCGATCGTGATGCGGTTCCCCGTGGCGCTCGCCTCCGCGAACTGGAACTTTCCGTCCTCGCCGGTGACGGCCGTGCGCGCTACGACGCGATACGCGAGGTCGTCGCCGCCCGCGACGCCCGGCTCGAGCGAGACCGCGGCGCCCGCGAGCGGCTTGCCCGCCGCGTCGACCGCGATTCCCGAAAGCCTTTCCCCGTGGGGCAATGTGTGCTCGCCCAGGTCCTCGGTCTCGGCGGCGTCATAGACGCCTTCGAAGAGCACGGGCACGATGCCCGCCCCCTCGGCCCGAACCCGGAAAAGCTTCTCGGAGAGCTTCTCGGAGAGCTTCTCTCTGCCCGGCTCGGCCGGCGGCACCGTGAGGACGAAGGACCCGTCCGCTCCGGTCGTCGCGGAGGCGATGGGCTTCGGCGGCTCGCCCCCCTTCATCTCGCGCCGGGCCTCATCTCCGGGCGTTTCCCAGGGAACAGCGGAGATCGTGACACCCAAAGCGGGCTTGTCGGCGCGGTCTGCGACGAGGATGCGGCCGCGGATCTCACCGGCGCCCGCGGGAGCGGACAGGACGAGGAACGCGACGAACGGGACGATTCGACTCACGAAGGCCGCAGGGAACTTGACCACGGGAGATCCTCCAAGCCGTATTGACCCCTCACGGGCCGATTGGGAATGAGCGAGCAACTCCGGGGCCATATCCCCCGGCTCTCGTCAGATGGCGAATGGATCATTCAGCACAGGACGTTGGAAACGCGAATAGGTTTCAAAGCGCCGTGTGAAAGTGTGCGCGTGAGCTCCGCCGTATCATCGAGCGAGATGATCGACGCCCCCGTTCTCATCCTCGGCGAGGGCGAGCTCCGCCGCCACGAGACGTTCGGCCGCGATACCGTGAACCGCGGCGCCGTCCTTCTCGACTGCACGTGGGACGGCGGAACCTTCGAGTCGGGCGCTCGAGCGGCCCGGGGACGTCCTTTTTCTCCTCGACGCGGACGTCTTCGTGCTCGACGGCAAATGGGTCGCCTCGCTCCTCGGACACTTCGAGGATCCGACGGTGGCGGGGGTCTCGATCCTCAGGCGCGGCACCCTGCCGGGCGTCGTCGCCCTCATGGCGCGGCGCGCCGCCTACCGCGCGCTCCAGGCGCCCGTCCTCGCGCCCTCGTACGAGGGGCTCGAACGATGGCCGCACCCGACGAAGCGCCGGGCAGGAGACCGCGCCGCGCTGGCGCTACGCGCGCGCGGCAAGAAGATCGTCGAGGTGTCCCGCGGCGGCGGCCCCGCGCCTCGTGGATTTCAGCGGCGCTACCGCGATCCGGATCGCGCGCGAGGTGTACGGCGCCGTTCTCGGCCCGCGCTTTGAGACGCTCCTCGTGGAAGAGCCGGACTTCACCGAAGGCGCGTACGAGAACATCCTTCTCGGCGCGCTCTTCCGCGTCGTCTTTGGCGCGCCGTATGCGGCGGCGCGCGGTCCTTCGCCCTTCGCGGCCGCGGACGGCGACGCGCACCTCTCGGGAAGCGCGACCCCCGACGAGCTCCGCGCGGCGCTCGCGGCGATTCACGACCGGAAGGCGTTCCAACACCTCGTCGCATCCTTCGAAAGGTCCGAGCGAGCGCTCACCCGCCTCGCGGCCCGCGAGGGGCTGACCCGCCGAGCGCTGCGCGTGCCGCTCGTCCTGCCGCGCGCGCGCGTCCTCGAGGCCCGCGTGCGGGCCGCGGCAAGGCGGCTCTTCGGGAAGAGCTAACGGGTGCCGCCGCGTGCCCCGCGCAACGGGTATTTGTAAAAAGAGGCTCGGGATTGAAACGAATGCCGGGAGATTACTTCCAGCGGCCGTCGACCCAGTACCAGCCCTCGCCGTGATGTTTCCACCGGCCGTTCACCCACACCGCGCGCGGATGGGGACCCCGGTCCCAGTGGCCCGGCACCCACACGTAATCGCCCCCGCGCCACGCGTGATAGCCCTGGATCCACACGTGATCCGCGTCTGGAGCGGTGCCGCGCACTTCGACTATGGCCGCAGGAGGCCGCGTCCGAACGTAGACGACTCCGCGCGGAGGGGCCGTGACACATGCCGTCAGAATCGCCCCCGAGAAGAGGGCGGCCGCCGCGAGTTTCATCCCAAGGAGAGACTTCCGATTCATTCTCGTCTCCTTATCGAGATCCTTCGACCGGTATGAAGTTCGCACAGACCGTGCCATGTACACTTGGATCACGGCGCCGCGGGCGCGAAAGGCACGCCCATGAGACGACGAATCAACGTAACCGGTTGGCTTTCCCACGTCCTCCCCGTGACGCTGCTTACGGCTTTTCTCCTGGCCGGGCCGCTCCACGCGGGCCTGGTCTTCGTTCCCGTCGAAACGCTCCCCGGCGCGAACGCGACCGCGCTCGCCGCAGGCGGCACCACGCTCTGGGCGGCGACACCGCGCGGCGTGTGGCGGCTCGAGGCCGGCGCGTGGACACTCGACGGCCTCTCGGCGCGGACGATCACGTCCGTCGTCGTCGCGGACGCCGTCTACGCGGCGGATGGCGAGAAAGTGTGGAAACGCGGGGCCGACGGAACGTGGACCGCTGAAACGCTCCCCGCGGCTCTGACGTTCCCCTCGGTTCTCGCGACGGACGGAACGGCGGTGTGGGCGGCAGGAATCGGGGTCGCAAGGCGCGTCTTCGGGACCTGGACGGCACTGACGGGCCCCGGCGGCATCGTGACGGCGGCGTGCGTTTACTCCGGCGACCTCGTCGTGGGAATGCACGGGGGCGCCGCGCGCTATGCGGGCTCCACGGTCAGCGCGATCTCGAACGGAATTCCCGTCACGGCCGCGGTCCAGACGCTCGCGGTCGTCGGCGGATCGCTTTACGCGGGCACGGACCAGACTCTCTATTCCTCCTTCTTCGGGGGCGCGTGGGTCCAGGTCGCGGGCTTCGGCCTCCATGACGTGCGCGCCGTCGCGGACTCGAACGGCGCGGTGTACGCCGCCACCGCCGATGCGGGAGTTCTCTCGAGCGCGAGCTCGTGGGCGCCCGCGAACTCGGGCCTTCTCTTCGCTTCGGCGCGGAGCTTCGCCACGCTGGGGGGCTCTCTCTACGTCGGAACCGGTGGGGCGCCGATCTACCGGCTTTCCGGCAGCACATGGGCCGCGGAGGGCACGGGCCCGTGGGCGGCCTCGATCTCCGACGTGACGACGTCCGCGGGGATGACCTTTGCCGCCGCGCGGGGAGCCGGACTCGCGCCCCTGACTTCGAGCGGCGGGAATCTCGGGAATCTCGTTCCGGAGGGTTGCGGGGACGTGCGCGCGCTGGCCCCCGGGCCGAAAGCCGTCGCCACGTCAGACGCGACCCTCGTCGCGTCGACCAACTGCCACGTCTATTACTGGGACCTCGGCCCGGGGCCGACCGCTTCGGTGAACATCGCCGAGGCCGGGCTTCCCACCGGCTTCACGCTCACGACGCTCGGCGCCGTCTCGCCCGACGGCAGCATCGCCGGCGGCACTTCCAACGCCGGGATGTGGCGCCTCGTGGGGTCCACCTGGTCGGCCGACAACTCGGGCCTTCCTCCGAACGGGAGCGTGCAGACGACCCGCCAGGCGGGCGGAAATCTCTACGCCTCCGTCGGCGCGAATCTCTTCGTCCGCCAGCAGAGCGCCTGGCAGGCGGTCCCCGGCGCCCCCTCGTTCGTCCAGGCGCTCGGCGGCGACACGAGCGTTCTCTTCGCGGCGTCCGTCTCGGGCGGGATCTCGTCTTCCGCGGGCTCGTGGCGCGAGGACGACTTCGGAGCGAGCACCGCGTTCGTGTCGTCGCTCGAGGCGGGCGGCGGGATGGCCTTCGCGGGCGCGGGCACGGCCGGAGTTCTCCGAAGGAGCGCCGGCGGCTGGCAGCCCGAGAACGCCGGTCTTCCCGCGGGCGCGGACGTCCGCGTCGTGAGGAAGAGCGACGACGGCTCCGTCCTGTACGCGGGCACCGCGGGCAACGGGCTCTACGTCGCGCCCTCGTATTCGTCCGCGAAGTACGTCCCCGTGGTGCTCGACCTGATGGGAGCCGCCGGCGCGCACTTCCGGTCCGACCTCACGCTCGGGAATCGTTCCAGCGCGCCCGTGACGGTCAACGTCGGATTCATCCACGCCCCGGACTTTCCCCTCACGTCGAGCGACGGCTCGGTCTCCGTCACGCTCGCGCCGCTCTCGGAGCTGCGCGCCCCGGATGCTCTCCAGTTCTTCCGGGATCGGGGCCTCCCTATCACCCTCTCTCCCTCGGGGACCGCGGGTTCGGTCTGGATAGCGGTCGACCCGCGCGCGCTTCCCGCGGCCGAGACCGATTCCGTGTATGCCTTTTCGCGCACCACTGCGGCTGGTGACGCCGGAAGCTTCGGCACGTTCCTCGACGCGCCGTCCGACCTCGAAGCGGCCGAGTCAGAAGGCGCGGTCTACGGGCTTCAGAGCGTCTCCGGCACGTCCCGCTCGAATCTCGCCGTGGGGCACATCCCGGGCCGCGGAGCCCAGGGGCTGTCTCTCTCGATCCAGGTCTACGACCAGAGCGGTGCGGTCGCGGGAGCTCCGATCCCCGTCACGCTCGCTCCCGGAGAGTGGAAGCAGCTCAACGGCGTCCTCCTGACGGCTGGCCTCACCGAGCCCGCCTATGGCTACGCGAAAATCACACGGACGAATGGAAGCGGCGCCTGGACGGCCTACGGCGTCGTGAACGACGCCGTCACGTCGGACGGTTCGATCCTGCCGCTCTACAGGCCGGGAGGCCTCGCGGCCGCGCGCAAACTCGTCGTCCCGGTCGTCCTCGACGTGTTCGGCGCCGCGGCCTCCCATTACACGACCGAGTTGACTCTCGCGAACGACGGCAACTTCGCGACGCCGGTGGACCTCGTCTACCGGCCGGCGCCGGGATTCGGATCCTCGACCGGCGTCGCGTTGGTCACGCTCCCGCTCGCCGCGCATCAGCAGAAGACGCTTCCGGACATCCTCGCGTACCTCAGGTCGGAGGGCGTCAACATCCCGGACGCCTCGCAGGGCGCGCAAGCCGGGTCCCTCTCCGTGAACTTCCGGAACCTCGGCACGGTCGACTCGCCGAAGACGATCGCGATCGCGCGCACGACGACGCCCAACACCGACACGGGGACGGGTGGCGCCTTCGGCGTCGCGTACCCCGCCGCCGCGAAGGGGGGCGGTGCGCGCGCGTCGGCGCTCGTGCCAGGCCTCACGCGTGACGCCTCCGTGCGCTCGAACCTCGCCGTCGTCCACCTCGGAGGCGGTTCGGAAATCGCGCTCTCCCTGTCCGTGCGCCTCTACGACGCGACCACGTCGCAGGCGGTGGGAAATCCGATCACCGTCACGCTTCAGCCGGGCGACTGGACGCAGTGGTCGGGCGTCTTCGACACGGCGGGCGTTCCCGCGGGAACGACGGCGGCGTACGCGGTCATCACGCGCCTCACGGGCGACGACACCTGGCTCGCGTACGGGGTCCTGAACGACGCGAAGACGTCGGACGGCAGCATCCTCCGGATGTTCCCCGGCGCCGAGTACTGATCGGCCGGGAAAGCTCGGAACGACTGAAGCGCGGGTTTACGGCCGCGGATCTTTCCGCGGCAGGACGAAGCGCTGGAGGAGCACCGCGACCGCCGCGAGACAGATCGCGAGACCCACGAACGACGCGACGCGATAGAGGCCGCCGAGCCGTGCGAGGTCGTGCAGGAAGCACTTCAGGATCGTGACGACGAGAAGCACGACCGCCGCGATGCGGCCGCGCCGGTTCCCGGCGGCGATCGAGACGACGAGGAGAGCGATCGCGAACACCGCCCACGAGAGCGTGTAGACGAGGCCTTCCGCGAGCGAAGACGACAGGACGTTGAACGCGGGCGCCGCGCCGGCCGCGAAGAAGTCCGCGATCTCGAGGTTCACGAGCACGAAGAGCAGCGCGACGCCGCCCGCCGGAAGAAGGTCCGCGAGCACCCGCGCCTTTTCGTCGCCCGTGAGGCGGAGGAGCCGGGCCCCGAGGAAGAACGCGGCCGCCGCGACGCCGTAGACCGCGAGATACCAGTTGAAAAACGGCGTCGCGGAGCGCGGGTGATACGTGAGAACGGCCGGATTCATCGCGAGCCGCAGGAACGCAGCCGCGAAGAGCCCCCCCGCCCACCAGACGAGACCGCGGTGCGGGATGCGCCCGAAGAGCCAGGCGAGGGACGCGCCGAGAAGCGCCCAGCCGAGCGTCAGCCACTCTCGTTCGAACTGGAGCGGGATCGCGACCGTGACGAACGCCAGAATCGCTCCCGCCACGAGGGCGACGCGCGCGCGGTCCTCTCCCGGCGGAACGCCGAGCGTCAGCAGACGCGCAAGGAGCACCGCGAGGCCGAGGGCGAGCGCGAGCGGCAGGAGACCCATCACGCCCCGATAGCCGCCCTCCGCGAGAGCCGTGCGAAAGAGCGGAAAGAAGACCGCGCTCGCGAGAACGGCCGCCTTGTACGGCTCCTTCGCCCGTTCCGCGCGCTTCCCGAGGACGAGCGGGTACGCGAGGAAAATGAGCCAGAAGGCGCCGCCGAGGAGCAGCTCGTCCTTCCAGAGGGCGGACCCGCCCCTGTGTGCGAGCTCCCAGGCATACGCGGCCGCCGCCGCGGGCAGGACCGCCAGGACCGCGAGCCCCTGCGCGCCCGAGCCCGCCGCGAGAGAGAGGAGCGCGACGAGAAACACGACGTGCGCCGCAAGAAGAGAGCGCAGTGGCGGCGCGCCGTGGGCGAACGAGACGGAGATCGTCACCGCTTCGGCCAGAAAGAGCGCGACCGCCGCCCCGAGCGCGAAGGCCCTGTCCTCCTTCCACACCCACGCCCCGACGCCGAACAGCGCGAGGGCCGCGGCCGCGCCGAGCGCGCAGACGGGCCCGGGCGCGCGCGTCGCCACGACGGACAGCGAGAGAGGCGCGAGCGATCCGAGCGCGAGCGACGCGACCTGCAGCCGGGCGGGCCCGCGTCGCGCCGCGACCCATGCGGCGGTGGCGACCAGGAGCGCAAGCGCGACGGCCGCGCGCGCGTCGGGAGGCGACGAGAGGTTGCGCTGGGAGGCGACGAAGAGGATCAGGAAGGACCCGAGGAGGCCGAGATGCGCGGCGTCGTCGGGAATCGCGCCCGGAGGACGCACGCGAGCCGCGAGGCCGGGCGCCAGGAAGTACAGGAGGCCAAAGGCCGCAGCCGCGGCGAGACCCGGACCGAGGAGGTCCGGCGTCGCCGAGCGCACGAACCACGCGCCAAGGACGACGAGCGTCGCGAGGCCCGCCATGAGGTGGAGCGCCGGCGCGCCGCGAACCGCCGCGAAAACCAGGAGACCGAGGTCGAGGAGAAGGAGAAAGCCGAAGAGAATCGGCCAGAGGCCGCCGTCGTCCGGCACCGTTGCGAGCGAGAGCGCGAAGAGCGACGTCAGGGCGAGGCCCGCGACCGGCAGGAAGACCCATCGCCTTTTCGCGGCGGCCCAGGCGAGACCGCCATCGAGAAGGAGGAGGTACGAAAGGAGAGTTCCGGGCCGGTCCTCACCCATCGCGAGAAGCGCCGGCGTCGCGAAGCCGCCGAGGAGCCCGAGGCCCGCGATGAACGCCGAGTCATGGCGAACCGCGAGCGCGACGGCGAGCGCCGCCACGAGCGCGAGCGCCGCGAACGCGGGGAAGAGGCCGAGGATCTCCCACCGCGCGTATGCGGCGTAGAACGTGGCGAAAAGGATGGCGAGCCCAGCGGCCGCGAGCGCGCTTGCCGTGACCGCATAACGCCGCGCGGCCTTGAGCTCGCAGGCGATCAGAATCGAGAGGCCCGCGAGAAGGCCGATCGCCATCTGGATGGGGGGCGAGAGCCAGCCGCGCTCGATGGAATAACGCAGGAAGAAGATCGCGCCAAGCGTGAGGAAGATGCCGGCCGTCCAGGAAAACAGCTTTACGCCGACGAAGCCTTCCCAGTCGACGCCGCGCGCCGCGGCGGGCGGCGCAACCGGGGGTTCTTCTGCTTCCTCGCTCAGCGCCGCGTCCGCGCCAGAGGGCTCGGTCGAAGCACCGGCATCGGTGGTTTGCTTAGAAGGGTGAATGGGCGGAGGTGCGAAGGCCACCGGCGGTGTGGGGAATGCGACAGGCGGTTCGGCCTGAGAGGGAGCAGAAAGTCTTCTGACTTCCTCTTCCAGCCGCACGACGCGCTCGCGCAGCCACACGGCGAGTCCGAGGGCCCCGAACGCCACGAGGAGTGCGAGGAACGGGAACACGAGTCCTCAGCCGCGACCGTGCATGAGGCGCTGGAGCTTCGGGGCCAGCGCGAAAAGGACGACGCCCGCCACGACCGGAAACGCGAGGAAGATGGCCCAGAAGGTCACGGGATCGTGGATCGTTCCGGTGAGCGCGCCGAGGAACCCGCCGACGACGTTCCCCGCGAAGTTCGACAGGAACCAGACGCCCATCATGAGCGACACGATCTGGAGCGGCGCGACCTTCGTGACGAGCGAGAGCCCGATCGGCGACAGGCACAGCTCGCCCCACGTGTGAAAGGCGTACGCGAGGACGAGGTACCAGGGGCTCGCGAGACGGCCCGCCTTCAGCTCCTGCGCGGCGGCGATCATGAAGACGAACCCGAGGCCCATGACGACGAGGCCGATTGCCATCTTGCGCGTCGTCGAGGGCTCGAGGCCGCGCCGTGAGAGCCAGGGCCACAGGATGGCGAGAAGCGGCGCCGAGGCGAGGAGGATCACGGGGTCGATCGACTGGAACCACTCCGGGATGAGCTTCCAGGAGCCGAGCGAGAGCCGCGTGCTCTGCGCGGTGAAGACGTTCATGGAGTTTCCAGCCTGCTCGTACGCGGCCCAGAAGAAGATGACGAAGAACGAGATGACGAAGAGCGCGGTCACGCGCTCCCACTCGTCCTTCGTCAGCGGGCCCGCCGGCGGCGCACCTTCGGCCGCGCGCCGCTTCGCGCTCGGAAGGAGGCCCGCCGTCCCGAGGAATTTCTTCCGCGTCGCCATGAGGGTGAGTACCGCGAAGAGCATTCCCACGCCCGCCGCCGCGAAGCCAAACGGCCAACCGTAGTGCACGCGGAGCCAGCCGGTGACGATCGGCCCGATGAACGCGCCGAGGTTGATGCCCATGTAGAAGATCGTGAAGCCGCTGTCGCGCCGCGGGTCGCCCTCGGCGTAAAGCTCGCCGACGCAGGCGCTGACGTTCGGCTTGAAGAGGCCCGTGCCGAGCGCGACGAGAAGGAGGCCCGAGTAGAAAGCGGGCATCGCGTCGATCGCGAGAACGAAGTGGCCGGAAGCGATGACGAGGCCGCCGACGAGGAGGGACTTCTGGGCTCCCCAGTAACGGTCCGCGATGTAGCCGCCCAGAATCGGCGTGAGCCAGACCAATCCCGTGTAGAACCCATACAGAACAGACGCCCGCGACTGGGTCCACGAGAGGCCCTGCACGAGATACAGGACGAGCATCGCCCGCATCCCGTAATAACTGAACCTCTCCCACATCTCGGTCAGGAAGAGGGCGGCGAGCCCCCGGGGATGCCCCGCGATTTCGGTTTTCACCGGGCGAAGTCTAACCCGCGATTCGAGCCTGCTAGACTTTTTCCGGGTCGCCGGGGAGGGACCTCTCGATGGGCATGTACATCATCGCCGAGCCGTGCATCGGAACGAAAGACACCGCCTGCGTCGAGGTGTGTCCGGTCGACTGCATCCACCCGAAGAAGGACGAAGACGGGTTCGGCGAAGCGACGATGCTCTACATCGACCCCGCGACGTGCATTCAGTGCGGAAACTGCGAACCGGTGTGCCCCGTGAAGGCCATCTTCACGGAGGAGACCATTCCCGAGAAGTGGAAGCACTACCAGCAGATCAACGCCGACCACTTCGCGTGATCGCGAACCCGCGATTCGCGGGGAAGCGGTCAGGGATCAGTCGTCGTCGCGCGAAAGCAGGTAACCGACGACGACGCCGATCCCCAAGGCGGCGACAGCCATCACGAAGGCATTGTCGCGCCCGACCCGGTCAACCGTCTTCCACCGACGCGCGAGCTCCTTACGGATGCGCTTTCCCTGCACGCCCGCGTCGTCGAGAACGTCTTCGACGCGTCCGGCCACTTCCTTCGCGAGATCCTGCCCTCTTTCGCCGGCTTCCGAGAGGCCTTCGCGCATCGACCCGAGGATGTCGTCAACCCGTGAGCGTGCCATGTTGAGTCTCCCTGCGCCGCGGAATGCGGCTTCTCGCAATCTTACTCCGGCGAACGGCCTTCGTTAGACTGCGGGCTCGTGGACGCGCGCGAAATTCTCACGCGGCTCTATCGCGCCGCGGTGGCGGCCGTCGATCCGGCGGCCCTCGTCGCCGAGGCCCTCGGGCGCCGCGGAGCCGGCGTCTTCGTTCGCTCCGTGTCGGCGCGCGCGCAGCGCGAGTTCGTCTTCGCCCCATCGCGCGTCGCCGTGCTCGCGGTCGGCAAAGCGGCCGTGCCGATGGCCGCCGCCGCGCACGCGAACCTCGGGTCGCGCATCGACGACCTGCTCGTCGTGGCCCCCGAAGACGCCCCGTTCCGCGTCCTGCCCCCCTCCGCGCGCACGATCGGGGCGCGCCATCCCGATCCGGACGAGAGCAGCCTCGCGGCCGGCGAGGCGGCCCTGTCGCTCGCGGGCTCGCTCGGCAAAGGCGATCTCCTCGTCGTGCTTCTGTCGGGAGGCGGATCGAGCCTCCTGTGCGCGCCCGCGCCGGGGATCTCGCTCGACGACAAGTCGAAGACGTCGAACCTCCTCCTGGCCGCGGGGACGCCGATCGCCGACGTAAACGCCGTACGCGCGGCGTTGTCGCGCGTGAAGGGCGGGCGCCTCGCCGCCGCCGCGGGCGCGGCCGACGTCGTGACGCTCGTCCTTTCGGATCTCGGAGACGACGGGTGGCATCTCGTCGCCTCCGGCCCGACGCTCGGCTCTCCAACACGGCCGGCCGACGCGCGCGGCATTCTCGAGCGCTACCGGATCGCGCCGCTCGTGCCGGCTTCCGTCCGCGCTCACCTGTCGTACGGGCACGAGCCAGCGCCGCTCCGGCAGAGCGGGCCGCGGTGGAGCGTGCTTCTCGCGGACGTGCGCACGGCCCTCGAGGGCGCGCGCGTCGAGGCTCTGCGGCTCGGCATCGAGCCGCGTGTCGTACCCGAGCTTCTTTCGGGCGAGGCGCGGACCGCCGGCCGGCGCCTCGCATTCGCCGGGGCGACCGCCGGGGATCTCCGCCGCCGCCGTTTCACGTTCGCGCCGCGGCGCCACGTCACGATCCTCGGAGGCGAGACCACCGTGACGGTGAAGGGCCGCGGACGCGGCGGACGCAACCGCGAGGTCGCGCTCTCGGCGGCCCGCGAGATCGCGGAAGCACCCGGCGTCACGATGCTCTGCGCGGGAACCGACGGCATCGACCACGAATCGGATGCCGCCGGCGCCTTTGTCGACGGCGGCACCCTGACGCGCGCCGAGGCGCTGGGACTCGATTCCGCGCGCGCGCTCCTGGAGAACGACACGGCCCCGTTCTTTCACGCCCTCGGCGATGCGTTCGTGCCCGGACCGACGGGGACGAACGTCGGCGACGTCGCGTTCGTCCTCGGGCCTCCCGTGACCGAAGACGATTCACCCGGCCTCCTCCAGCCGGCATAAGATTCGCCTGGGAGAAGAGGAAACATGCCGTGAACGAGACGTCGAGCAAAGAGCACCACATCTCGTCGCCCTCGATTCCTCGCTCCATTCCGCCCGCGCGAAAGGCGCGCCCCGTCGCCGTCTTCGTCGCGACGACGGCCGGCGTCCTCCTGCTCGCCGCGGCGACGATCTGGGCCCGCTACTGCGACCACGCTCCCGTGAAGGCCAGCGTGCGGGCCGCCGCGCCCCCCCTCACCGGGAGCTGACCACCGGGCGTCCTTCGCGCAGCCAGCGCGCGATTCCTCCCGCGAGATGCCAGGCGCGCGAATGGCCCGCGGCTTGAAGAATCGCGAGCGCACGGGCGCTCCGGACTCCGGATTCGCAATAGACGACGACGTCGCGCCCGCGCGGAACGTCGTCGAGGCGGGAGGGCAGCGCCGGGAGCGGGATGTTCACGGCCCCCGCGAGCGCCCGCGCCGGGATCTCGAAAGGCTCTCGCACGTCGAGAAGAAACGGTGCTTCGCCTATGCCCAATGCGAGCCGCCTCGCCAGCTCCTCCGGCGACGTCTCCGCGAGGGCCGCCGCCGGACGCCCCGCGCAAAAGGCTTCGGTGTCGGCGAGGCGCGTCAGCGTCGGATGGGGACCGCAGACCGCACACGCGGGATTCTTCGCGGCCCTGATCGTGCGCATCTCCATGCGGAGCGCGTCCACGAGGAGGAGGCGGCCGACGAGGGGTTCACCCACGCCGAGAAGGAGCTTGAGGACTTCCGTCGCCTGGATCGTCCCGAGCAGGCCGGGGAGCACTCCAAGGACGCCGCCTTCGGCGCAGGACGGCACGAGCTCCGCGGGCGGCGGCTCCTCGAAGAGGCATCGGTAGCATGGACCCTTCGCCGCCCAGAAGACGGAGGCCTGTCCCTCGAAGCGGGAGACCGAGGCGTACACGTTCGGCTTGCCGAGGAGAACGCAGGCGTCGTTCACGAGGTAGCGCGCCGGAAAATTGTCCGTCCCGTCGGCGACGACGTCGTACTCCGCGAGGACGTCGAGCGCGTTCGCGGAGGAGAGGCGGAGGGCGTGCGGGACCACCCGGACCCCGGGGTTCAGGTCCTTGAGGCGCGCGGCCGCCACCTCGAGTTTCGGCCGTCCTACGTCACCGGTGCCGTAGAGGACCTGGCGCTGGAGGTTCGTGACGTCGACCGTGTCGAAATCGACGAGGCCGAGCGTACCGACCCCTGCGGCCGCGAGATACAGCGCGACGGGAGAGCCGAGGCCGCCCGCGCCCACGACGAGGACCCGCGCGGCCTTCAACCGCTCCTGGCCATCCTCTCCGACGCCGGGCAGCGCGAGATGGCGCGCGTAGCGGATCCGTTCGTCCGGAGAAAGCCCAGCGCGCCGCGACACGGACAAGCCTAACAACATCGCGCGGATGATCGTTCGCCTGATGCTTCAGGGCCCGACCGGCGAGATCCGGCGCTCGACGCGGAAGCGAACCTCGCCCTCCGGCTGAAGCACGAGAAAATCCCCGCCGTAGCCGGGCGCAAGCGGGGGAGCGTTGCCGAGCCAGGTCTTCGCCTCGGCGGAGAGGTCGGCCTCGGAGAGCGTGAGGACGCCCGCGGCCGTGGCGCGTCCCCGGGACACGAGGCCGAGGAGCGTCTTTTTCCAGCCTTCCTCGCCGCCTGGCGGAGCCACGGCGAGCAGACGGCCCGTCAGGTCGATCTCCGTCTTCCCGAGAAAGTCCGTCAGGTCGCCAAGCTCGAGGACGCCGCCGCGACCCCCGCGTCCCGACGAGGCCGCGAAACTGGCGCGCGCGGGTGGGAGGTTCATGCCGACGTCCGCGCGATACGGCGGAAGGCCGCCCCCCGAAACGACGCGCGCGTTACGGAGGAGGATGTCGAACAGGCGGTCGCGCGCATTCAGGGGGATCGCGTCGTAGGCCTTTGCGTCCACCGCGGTGAGGGAGCCGTCCGCGAGCGCGTGAAGCGTCCCGAGAAGCGCGACGAAGTTCAGGCGCACGAGCGTATTCGCCTCGTCCGGCCCGAAAAAGCCGCCCGACTCGATGAGGAGCGTCGCCGTGCCCCAGCGCGTCATCGAATCGCCGAAGGCACGCTCCGTGTAGTCCATGTCGTAGCGCGCGACGCGGCCCTTCGCGTACGGCTCGAGGAGGCGCTGAACGAGGACCGCGAGCCGCTTCGTCGCAAGGCGCCCCTCGTTCTCGGTGAAGGCGTCGTCGTACGGGACGGAGAGGAGCGAGATCGCCACTTGGGCCCCTCGCTTTCCCGCCGTCAGGCTCGGGCTGTGGTTGTGGAGGTTGTAGCCGATCGACGGCTTCAGCCGGTCGCGCACGGACTTGAGGAAGCGCCCCTCGGGCGTCTCGAGACGCAGGGCGTCGCGGTTGATGTCGATGCCCTGTGCATTCGTGCGGCGCGTCCTCTCCGCCCCGTCCGGATTGAGCATCGGGATGATCGCGAGCGTGAGGCGCGACAGGAGACGCTCCGTCTCGGGCGTCTTTCGCGTTCGTCCCAGATGCTCGAGGACGTCGAGAAGCGCGCTCGTCGCGGTCGGCTCGTCGCCGTGCATCTGCGACCAGAGGAGGACCGTGGTGGGGCCGTTGCCGAGGACGACGAGGGGAATTTTTCTCCCTTCCACCGAGGCGCCCTCTTCGGCGATCGTGAAGAGTCCCGGGTGCCGCGCGAGGAGCGCGGTGAGCTCCGCGCGCATTCCCTCGTGCTTCAGCGCGAAGGGCGAGACCGGGACCGTGTGCGGCCACGCCTCCCACAGCGCGGAAGAGCTCGTGCCGGTGCCATACGCCACCCGCGCGCCGAGAGCCACGAGGAAGACGGGTGCAGCGAGAACGAGGAGGCGGAAACGAGGGGCGCGCGTCCAGCAAATGGGCATGAGACCGCAATTATAGATAATCGGGGACAGCGCCATGCCCGTCGAACCCGGATCGCGCCTCGGGTCATACGAGATTCTCGGCCCTCTCGGGGCGGGAGGCATGGGAGAGGTTTGGCGCGCGCGCGATACGCGCCTCCAGCGCGAGGTCGCCCTGAAAGTTCTCCCCAAAGCCTTCGCCGAGGACGCCGAACGCCTCTTGCGATTCACGCGTGAGGCCCACGTTCTCGCGTCGCTCAATCACCCCGGCATCGGGGCGATTTACAGCTTCGAACAGATCGACGGCACGCACTTCCTCGGCCTCGAGCTCGTCCCCGGCGAGACGCTCAAGCAGCGCATCGCCCGCGGCCCGATTCCGGTTAGCGAGGCTCTCGGGATCGCCCGCCAGATCGCCGATGCGCTTGAGACCGCGCACGGGAAAGGCATCCTCCACCGCGACCTCAAGCCGGCGAACGTGAAGGTGACGCCGGACGGGCGGGTGAAGCTCCTCGACTTCGGCCTCGCGAAGGCCTTCACCGCCGAGCGCAACTCACCAGAGATCTCGCAGTCGCCCACGGCCGCGGCCGACGGCACGCGGCAGGGTCTCATCCTCGGGACGGCGAGCTACATGAGCCCCGAGCAGGCGCGCGGGCGGCTGCTCGACGCGCGGAGCGACCTCTGGTCGTTCGGCTGCCTTCTCTACGAGATGCTCGCCGGCAGGAAGGCCTTCGACGGCGAGACGCTGTCCGACATCCTTGTCGCGATCCTCGATCGCGACCCGAACTGGGACGCCCTGCCCGCCGCGACCCCGCCGCCCGTCCGCGACCTCCTGCACGGACTTCTCGAAAAGAACGTCGACCAAAGGTGGCGTGACGTACGCGACGTGAAGGCCGCGCTCGACGGCGCGTTCGCGAGCCATTCGACGATGCAGACGCACGCGCGCATCCCCGTGGACCGCCGTCCGCTCCGCTGGGCGGCGGCCGGCGGTGTCGTGATCGCGGCGCTCCTCGTGGCGTTTCTCCTGCGCACGCGCTCGGGCGACGGCGCCCTGCCGAAGGAAAAGTACCTCGCGATCATGCCGTTCAAGGACCTCTCGGGGCGGCCCGACGGGCAGCTCGTCGTCGACGGCCTCACGGAAAGCTTCCGCGCGCGGCTGACGAAGCTCCGGGTGCGGGGGCTCATGGTGATGGCGGCCGCCGGCGGGGCCGCCGGTGACGATCCCGCGCATTTCGCGCAGGATCACGGCGCGAACCTCGTGCTCACGGGCGTTTTCCGGCGGCAGGAGAACCAGATCCGCCTGACCTACAGCATGCTCGCGGTGGGCTCTCCGGGAATCCTCGCCGCCGACGAGATCGCGGGGAACGCGACGGACCAGTTCGGGCTCGAGGACCGCCTCGTCGAGAGCGTCGTCGCCTCGCTGCGCGTTCACCTCGAGGGCGAAGGAAAGGGCGCGGCCGCGCGGCAACGGCCGGCCGAGAGCGAGCCGTACTACAAGGCGCTCGGGCTCCTCCGCCGATACGACGACCCGCGGTCGCTGCTCGTGGCGATCGACCTGCTGAACGGCATCGCCGGGGGCGAGCGCTCGCCTCTCGTGCAGGCCGCGCTCGGGCGGGCCTGGATCGAGCGCTACCGCTCCACGAAGGATCCCGCCGCCGCGGAGGCCGCCCGCGCGGCCGTCCAACACGCGATCGCGCTGGACGACGGATCGCCCGAGGCCCATCTGGCGTCGGGACAGCTCCTCACGATGATGGGCAGGCCCCAGGAAGCGGTCGTCGAGATCCGGCGCGCGATCGAGCGGCAGGCCCCGTCCGCCGACGGCCTTCTTGCGCTCGGCGACGCGCTCCTCGACGCGGGCGCCGCCGCCGAGGCCGAGGCGACCTACCGTCGGGCCGTGACGCTCAATGCGCTCTACTGGGCCGGATACAATCGGCTGGGAGCGATGTTCTTCGAGCGGGGCGATCTCACCGGCGCTCTCGAGGCCTTTCGACAGGCCGACCAGAAGAACCCCTCGGTGCCACGCGTCCTGAGCAACATGGGAGGAATCCTTCTCCGGCTCGGACGGCTGGAGGAGGCGGGCTCGGCTCTCCGCCGTTCGATCGCCCTCTCCCCCACCGCGGGAGCCTGGTCGAATCTCGGAACGTGTGAGTACCTGCTCGGCCGTTATCCCGAATCGGCGCATGCGTTCGAACAGGCGATCGGCCTCGTACCTCGCGACCTCCGCTACCGCGTGAGCGCCGGAGACGCCTATCGCCTCGCACCGGGACTCGCGGAGAAGGCGCGCGCGTCCTACGACAAGGCCCTCGAGCTCGCCGACGCCGAGCACGCCGTCCATCCGCTCGACGCGGCCTCGCTGGCGCTCGTCGCGAAAGCGGAGGTCCGGACGGATCGCCGCGAAGCAGCCCAGAAGACGATCCAGGAGGCGCTCGCGCTGCAGCCCGAGAACCACACCGTTCTGTTCCGCGCCGCGATCGTGGAGAACGTCCTCGGAAGAAAGGCGGAAGCGCTGGCTCTCCTTCGGAAAGCCGTCGAGAGGGGCATGGGCACGACGCAGATCGCCCGCGATCCCGAATTCGCGGATCTGAAGGACAATTCCGAGTTCCAGAAGCTGATCACACCGACGCCTGCGGCGCGGTGACGTGCAACGGCAGGAGGCCCCGATGGCAAAGAGAAGACTGAAGAAGGAACGGATCGTTTGCATTTCTTTCTGGCCGGACGGATCGCTTCGGGTCGAGCCCGAGTCCGTCAAGGTCCGGCGGGGCCACCTCGTGAGGTGGATCACGATCGTGAGGGACGCCAGGATCGAGATCACCTTCAAGAGGAGGATCGGCTCCCCCTTCACGGGCGACGCCGTCTCGACCCTGCCGCACGGGCAGGCACTCTCGACCGCGGTGCGCGGCGACGTCAAGGTCGGGCAGAAATTCCCGTACAGCGTCCTTCTCGCGATCGGGAAGCACGAAGTCAAGCTCGACCCCGACGTCGAAATCGAGCGTTAGCGTAGCCGGAGGCGCGCCCGTGGCTGAGGGCCCGTCCCTTGGGGTACGCTTCGTTCAAGGAGAAGAGCGAGGCCGGCGACGGCACCGGTTTCAAGGTGATGAACGGCTCCGCGGGAACCGTCCACTTCATCCTCGACGTGAAAGGCTGGTTCGAATGAGGCTCGACTAACTTCTAGAACTTGTAGACGATCGCGGCGATGAGCGCCGTGTCCGTCTTCTTGAGTGTGGGCGGGTTGGGCTGGCGTGCGTCACTTTCGGAGAAGGTCCCGGATCTCGGTGAGGAGCTGCTGGTCCTTCGTGGGCCCGGCGGGAGCCGGGGCGGGCGCTTCCTTCCTCATGCGGTTCGCCTGCTTCACGACGACGAAGATCGCGAAGCCCACGATGAGGAAGTCGATGATCGTGTTGAAGAAGACGCCGTAGTTGATGGTCGGGATTCCGGCCGCTTTCGCGGCCGCGAGGGTCTCGGCGGGCTTGCCGGACAGATTGAGGAAGAGGTTCGAAAAGTCGACCTTCCCCATCAGAAGACCGATCGGTGGCATCAGGATGTCGCTCGTGAACGACGCGACGATCTTGCCGAACGCCGCGCCGATGATGACGCCAACCGCCAGATCGAGCACGCTGCCCTTGCTGATGAATTCCCTGAATTCCTTGAACATGGAGATCTCGCTTTCTCGCTTTCACGTGGAATTGGACCTGTCCACGAGGCGCGGAGGGATCTTCACAATCGCGTTCGACGCCATCTCGGGCGAAGCGCCGGGAACACATGCTCCCCGACGCTCTGAGACAGCATCTTGGCTCCGCACGTGGATGGCTCGAAGCACAAGCCTTCGGGACCAAGCGTCGCTGGCCGTCGAGAAGCGGCGCTCTAACCGCACCGTGTACATCCCTGCGGAGTGGCTTCGCGTAGCTTAGATAGTCAGCTCAGGTCGGAAATATTTCAACGCCCACGCGGACGTGTCGGAATCGACGGACTCGGGCGGGACCGGGGCGCCGGCCGATAGGCGCGTGGAGAAGGCTGCTCCACGCGACGTTCTCCGCGGCGGGATGGTGCCACGTGATAACCCGACCCCCAGCCGCCGTAGTCGGACCCGTACGGCTCGTAGACGCCCCCGACATATCCCCCACCGCCTACTGTGCAGGCAGACAGCACCGTGAGCAGCAGGATCCCCAGCGCACTCACTCTCCAACGTCGAGGCACGATCTTCATTTCGGCTCCCTTCTGCTGTCGGTGTCCGACCACTCCATCAATCCGAAGGGTGCTCCCGTCGGATCGGCGACGATCGCCACCTTGCCACCGTGGCGATCGACGTGCGGTTCGACCAGCACGCGCCCGCCTAGCGCAACCGCCTTGGCTGCCACGTCGACGGCATCCACGACCCGCACGAAATTGAGCCAGTGGGGATGACGGCGGGACGCATGGCTGGGCAAAGCATTCACGCTCGCGCGACCGTAGTCGTCGGTCGAAAGGATCACGTGATCTAAACCGTCGTCACTCGGCACGTCGAAAACGTCATAGCCGAAGAGCGTCTGGTAGAAGGCCGCGTCCTTGTCTGGATCTTGGGCGAGAAGCGAGCTCCAGATCCACTCTCCGGGAGCGGCCAGCAAGTCGCTAGGGTCACCACTGCTGGAGGCGAGGACCCCGAAAACAGCCCCCTCGGGATCAGCGAAGACCGCTTGGCGGCCGCGTCGCAGGTAACTTCTGGGTTCCTTCACGACCTTGGCCCCCTGCTCCAGCGCGGTCCGCTTCGCGGCATCGACATCGCGAACGGCGATGAAGGGCAGCCACGCCGGCCGCCGTTGTTCACCAGACGGCACGGGCCCGTGAAGCAGACCTCCCACCGGCCGGCCATCGAGAAACGCGACGGCGTAGTCTGCCTTACCGGCATGAATGTCCCGGAAGGTCCAGCCGAACAATCCTGAATAGAACCGCTTCGAACTTGCGAGGTCCGGGGTCACCAGATCAACCCAGATCACCTTACCGACGTGGTGCTCGGCGTTCGCGGGCTCAACGAGCGGGGGCAGTTCAAACTTCTGGGCGGCAGCAGGGACGGAGCAGATCAAAAGAACTCCGAGAAGAGCAGCCAGACTTTTCATGACGACCTTTCCTGCCGGGATACGAGTCGACGGTATTCTTTTCAAGGTTCCCCGGGCGCTCTGGCCCCGACAGCCGAAATGAGCAAACTGCGTGCCGGAAATTCAGGGCGTCGTAAAGACTTTCTTTCGGTCAGGAATCCGTCAGGGCCATGTACTCAGGCCGGAGGAAGTCCGAGAAAGACTCAAAGCGCCGAGAATCCATGCCTCCCGACGCTCTGAGAGATCAACCTGGTGTGGATGGCCCGCTTCGCTCCTCATCATTTACTCGGCACGCGGGTTGCAGCGCCTTGTAAGGAGGCACCTCATGTCGAACAACATTCATCCCGACAAAAATCAGCCCATGCAGCCCGCGAAGACCACCACGCCGCCCGTGAAGGCGGTGCCCGCGCAGACCGTGCCAGCACAGCCCGTGAAGACCGCGCCCGTGCAGCCCGCGAAGACCGTGCCTGTGCAGCCTCACGGCAAGCCGTAGCTCGTTCACGGCTCACTCCGCCGCCCGCGAGCGGCAGCGCGCAAGGTCTCTATCGCCTCGGCGTACTTGTCGCGTTCGTGGGCGGCGCGCTCGAGGTCGCAAATTTAGGGAGCAGGTCGGTTGACGACAAGCCGATCGTGCTGCATGAGCCCGCACATCGCGACTCCTTTCCGGCGCCTCCTCAGGTCAGGAGCGCCCGCGCCAGGACCATCCGTTGCACGTCGTTGGCGCCCTCGACGATCTGCGTGATCTTCGCGTCGTTGAGGAGGTGGATGGCGGGGAAGTCCTCGGAAACACCGGTCGCCCCGCAGAGCTGAACCGCCTCGGCGGTCACGAAGAGAGCGGTGTCGGTGGCGACGAGCTTCGCCGCCGCGGCCGCGGCCGAGAACGGCCGGTCGGAGTCGCGGAGGCGCGCGGCCTCGCGCACGAGGGCGGCCGCCGCCTCCGTTCGCGCGGCCATCTCCGCGAGGCGCGCGCGGACGACGTCGTTTTTCTCCAGCGGGCAGCCGAAGGCCTTTCGCGTTCTCACGTAGCCGAGCGCGGCGTCGAGAGCCCCCCGGCAGAGGCCGACCGCGAGGGCTCCGATCGTGATGCGCCCCGAGTCAAGAGCGGCAAGCGCGATTCCAAGACCGTCTCCCGGCCGGCCCACGAGCGCCCCTTTCGGCACGCGTACGCCGGCGAGGCAGAGTCCGCCGGTGGGCGATCGCCGGAGTCCCATCTTCCTCTCCGGCGGAAGAGGCACAAGGCCCGGCGCGGTTTTCTCGACTAGAAACGCGGAGATCTCCTTCTCGCCCGTCCGGGCGAAGACGACGAAGAGGTCGGCGACGGTCGAGTGCGTGATCCAGGCTTTGTTCCCGCTGATCAGGAAGCCGTCTTCGTCGGCAGCCGCGCGCGTCGCGATCGCCGCGGCGTCGGAGCCCGTCTCGGGCTCGGTCAGGGCGAAAGCCCCGAGCAGCTCGCCGCTGGCGAGGCGCGGCAGGTACCGGCGCTTCTGCTCTTCGGTTCCGAACAGGCTCAGGATGAGCTGTGGCAGGCCGTGGACCGAAAGCGTGCCCGCGAGCGCGCCGCCGGCGACGGCCAGCTCCTCGAGGACGAGAGCGTACGTCGCGTAGTCGGCGCCTCCCCCGCCGTATTCGGCCGGGAACGGGATGCCGCCCAGCCCCATCGCGCAGAGCCGCGAAAAGAGCGGGCGTGGGAACTGGTCCGGCGGCGTGGAGGCGTAGTAGGGCCGAACCTCGGCGCTCACGAAGCGGCGCACAGTCTCGGCCAGGGCCCGCTGCTCCTCCGTCCTAAGGTCCTCGAAGAACGGCAACATTCAGCGGATCCTCGGGACGATTTCGTAGCGTCCGTCCCTGCCGCGGCGAAAAACGCCGCGGCCCTTCTCCAGCCGGAGCTCCGCCCGCACGGCCTCGGCGAGCGTCGCGACGGGCGTCACGCAGACATCGAGCGACTCGAGCCGCCGGGTCCACTCCGCAAACGTCCGGCGCCGCGTCGCCGCCGCGAGGCGCCGCCGGGCCGTTCGCCCCGCCACGCCCGAGGCGTACTGGAGCGGGACGAGATCCGGCAGGCCGATCGCCATGCAGAAGCCGGCCCAAAACTTCGGCTCGATGCAGGCCACCGCGAGGAGGCGTCCGTCCTTCGTCGGGTAGAGGCCGTAGCATGGGTGGAGCTCGTGCGTCACCAGGGCGCCGTCGCTCGCCATTCGCCCCGTCGCGAGGTACTCGGCAGCGCCGAGCGACAGGAGCGCGAGGCTTCCTTCGTGGAGGGACACCGTCACCGCCATGGCCCGGCCCGTCCGCTCCCGCTCGAGAAGGCCGGTCAGGACGGCGGTCACCGCGGGCCACGCCCCGCCCGCGACGTCCGGGATCTGAAAGCCGGGGATGACTGGCCGGCCGCGCGCGTCGCGGTTCAGGTCGAGAAGGCCAGACGTGGCGAGGAAGTTCACGTCGTGGCCCGCTTTAGAAGAGCGCCGGAAGCCCGCGATGCGCACCTGGACGAGACGCGGATACCGAACGGAGACGTCTTTCGGAGAGAGCGAGAGCCTCTGCGCAGCGCCGGGCCTCAGCGAGTGGATCAGGACGTCGGCGCGGGTGAGAAGACCGTCCAGCGCGGCCCGGCCCTTTGGCGTCTTCAGGTCGAGGAAGCGTACCTTCTTGCCGCCCGCCGTGAGGCGGTAGTAGACGCTGAGTCCGTCGTCAAGCGGCGGAAAGTGGCGCCCGGCCTCGCCCCCGGGCGGCTCCACCTTGACGACCTCCGCGCCCAGGTCGGCGAGGAGCCGTGTGGCGATGCCGCCCGGCAGGAGCGACGTCAGATCGACGACGCGGATTCCCGAGAGGGGACGGCCGAAGTTCGCCCTCACCCGGCGGCCTCGAGCACAGCGGCGTCGCCCTGGGCGAGGCCTCCGCAGATCGCCGCGAGTCCGCGCCCGCCGCCGCGTCGCCGGAGGGCCATCGCCAACGTTCCCACGATCCGCGCCCCCGAGGCCCCAACGGGATGCCCGATGGCGATGGCGCCGCCATCGGCATTCGTCCTCTCGCGGAGCGCGGCGAGCGCCGCCGTGTCGGCTCCCGAGAGCCTCTTCGTCGACACGAGCGGCACCGCCGCGAAAGCCTCGTTGATCTCGACCCGGTCGAGGGACGCGAGAGGCAGCCCCGCCCGCTTCAGCGCACACTCGGCCGCCGCGGCCGGGGCCTCGGCCATCCGCCGCGGCGCGAGCGCCACGGCGGCGTACGAAAGGAGCCGGGCGAGCGGCCGCACCCCGCAGCGGCGAGCCTCTGCCGCGGACATGACGACGAGAGCCGCCGCCCCGGCGTCGAGGCCGGGAGCGTTTCCCGCCGTGACGGTCGACGAGCCATAGATCGTCGGGAGCTTCTCGAGCGCCTCCATCGTCGTCTCCGGCCTGGGGAGCTCGTCGGCCTCGAAAACTTTCCCGCCCGGCAGCGTCACCGGGACGATCTCCTCGGCCGGGATTCCTTCGGCGAGCGCCCGCGCATACATCCGCTGCGACCGGAGCGCCCAGGCATCCTGCTCCTCGCGGCCGATACCGAATTCCACGGCCACCTCGCCGGCGTCCACGGACACCGGCGCGAACTCGGCGTACTCCATCCGGTAGAGCGCGTCCTCCAGCGTCACAGGGCCCACACGCGTTCCCCACCGGACGCGTGGCGAGACGACGAGAGGGACGCGAGAGAGATTCTCGACGCCGAACACGACGGCCACGCGGATGTCGCCCGCGCGGATCGCGCGGTCGGCCATCTGGAGGGCCGCGATCGACGAGCAGCACGCGCGGTCGAGCGTCAGGGACGGAACGGTGGCGGGCAGACCCGCCTTCATCAGCGCGCGCCGCGCGATGACGGGCGCGATGACTCCGGCCTCGGCCTGCGCGCAGCAGCCTCCGAAGACCTCGTCCACCTCCGCCGGGTCGAGGCTCGCGCGTGCGAGGGCGCCTCCGATGGCGGTGGCGGCCAGCTCCACCCCGGGGACGTCGCGCAGCGCGCCGCCGAACTTTCCGAAAGCCGTGCGCGCGTACGACACGAGAAACGTCTCACCCATGGTCGTAGAAGCCCTTCCCCGTCTTCCGGCCAAGGTGTCCCTTCTCGACTCGCTCCATGAGGAGGCGCGGCGGCGAGAAGCGGGGACCGTGTGCCTCGGCCAGTCCGCGCGCGGCGGCGGCGAGGACGTCGAGCCCGACGTAATCCGCGAGCTCGAACGGGCCCATCGGATAGTTGAGGCCGAGTCGGATGGCCGTATCGATGTCCTTCGGCGTGGCGATCCCCTCCTCGGCGATCCGGAAGCACTCCAGGACGTGTGCCGCCAGCGCCCGCGACGTGATGAAGCCGCGGGCGTCGCGGCAGACGACGGTCTCTTTTCCCATCCGGCGGGAGAGCTCCTCGACCGCCGCGACGGTCTCGTCGGAGGTCTCCTCCGCCCGGACGATCTCGATCAGATTCATCAAGGGAGGCGGGTTGAACCAATGCATCCCCGCGACACGATCCCTCCGATTCGTCGCCGAGGCGAGCGCGGCAATTGAGAGCTCGGAGGTGTTGGAGAGGAGCAGAGCGTTCGCGGGCGCCGCCCCATCGAGCCGGCGGAAGATATCCAGCTTGAGCGCCAGATCTTCCGGAACCGCCTCGATGACAGCCTGCGCCTCGCCCACGGCCTCGGCCGGGTCCGTCGTGGTCGCAATCCGCGAGAGCGCGCCGGCGGCCTGCGTCTCCGTGAGCGTTCCGGCCTTCACGAGGCGCGCGAGACTCTTCCGGATCGAGACGAGGGCCTTCTCGAGGACGGCGGCCGAAACGTCGGAGAGATTGACCCTGAACCCCGAGGTCGCCGCGACCTGGGCGATGCCGCTCCCCATCGCCCCGGCGCCGATGACCGCGATCAAACGGGCTTCGACTGTCTCTTTCATGATGGCCCCGGATGCTAGAAGAACCGGCCCCTCTCCGCGAGCGTTACGGAAACTTCTGGATTCCTCGGCCCTCAAGTCTGTCCATCCATCACCGTAGAATCGCCGGGATGGCCCCCGACGATCCCGCAAAGCGCAAGGCCAACGCCGCCGCAGCGGCCGCGAGATCTTCCAGGACCACTTCTTGCCCCGCGAGACGGAATAGGAGGGCGAGCTCGATGTTCGAGACCGCGGAACTTGGTCACACGATCGCGAAGACCGTTTTCAACCGCGCGGTGCCGAAGCTGCGCTCCGACCTGCTGGATCTCCAATACCGCCTGAAAGAAAACGGCACGTTCCCGGTGATCGTCCTGATCTCCGGGGTGCGCGGGGCGGGCAAGGGCGAGACCGTCAACTTGCTCAACGAGTGGATGGACCCGCGCCACATCCTTACGCGCGCCTTCGACACCCCCTCGGACGAGGAGCGCGATCGCCCGCCGATGTGGCGCTACTGGCGCGCGCTGCCGCCGAAGGGAAAGATCGGCATGCTGTTCGGCTCCTGGTACACGGCGCCGATCATCGACCGCGTCTTCAGGAACACCGGCCGCGTCGACCTGCTGCAGTCGATCGAGGAGATCAACCGCTTCGAGAAGATGCTCGCCGACGAGGGCGCGCTGATCCTCAAGTTCTGGTTTCACCTGTCCAAGGAGGCACAGAGAAGACGCCTGAAGGCCCTCCGGTCCGATCCCGAGACGCGCTGGCGCGTGACCAAACGCGACTGGGACTTCTTCAGGGTGTACGACCGCTTCTACCGGATCTGCGAGGAAACGCTACGCGCGACCAGCACCGCGGACGCGCCGTGGATCGTGGTCGAGGGCGCGGACGCGCCGTACCGTTCCCTCACGGTCGGCAAGGCACTGCTCGGGGCCATGCGCAAGCACCTCGACGGCCCGGCCGAGCGCGGTCGCCCGGTTTCGAAGGCGGCGCCGATCGTCCACCCGATCGACAAGCGGGACGTGCTTACGCAGCTCGATCTGTCCAGGGCCCTCACCGAGAAGGGGTACAAGACCGAGCTGCTGGCCTGGCAGGGCCGCCTCAACCGCCTCGCGCGCGATGCGAAGTTCCCGCGGCTCTCCGTCGCCCTGGCGTTCGAGGGCATGGACGCGGCGGGCAAGGGCAGCACCATTCGCCGCGTCACCGCCGGCCTGGATGCGCGCCACTACAACGTGATCCCCGTGGCCGCGCCCACGGACGAGGAACGCGCTCAGCCCTATCTGTGGCGGTTCTGGCGCAACCTGCCGCGCAAGGGCCGGGTCACGATCTACGACCGCACCTGGTACGGGCGCGTGCTCGTCGAGCGCATCGAGGGCTTCTGCTCGGAGGCCGACTGGATGCGCGCCTACTCGGAGATCAACGATTTCGAGGAGCAGCTCGAGCGCTCGTCGACCGTGCTGTGCAAGTTCTGGATGCAGATCTCCAGGGACGAGCAGCTCAGGCGCTTCAAGGAGCGCCAGCGCATGCGCTTCAAGCGCTTCAAGATCACGCCTGAGGACTGGCGCAACCGCGAAAAGTGGGACCTCTACCAGTCGGCCGCCGCCGACATGATCGAGAGCACGTCGACCCCGAGCGCTCCCTGGACGCTCGTGGAGGCGAACGACAAGAAATTCGCGCGCATCAAGGTGCTCAAGACCATCTGCAAGCGCATCGAGCGCGCGTTCGACAAGCTCTGATCGAGAGGCGGAACCGATCAGCGGATCAGGATGCCGGCTTGCGGAGTGTCGGGAGCGTGCGGAGATAGAGGACGAGCTCGTCGATCTGGCCCGCCGACAGGGTGTGCCCCCACGGCGGCATGAGGGCAGAAAGGCCCACGCCCGCCCCGCCGCGCTGGATCGCGTCAGCGAGCTCGGCATCGCTTTTCTTCTTCTGGAACTGCGGGTCGGAGAGATCGCGCGGATGCGGATCCAGGTTGAAGGCATTGAAGCCGTCGCCGGCGCCCGACTCGCCATGGCACGTCTGGCAGTAGTGCGTGAAGGTGACCTTGCCGAGGCGCACCTCGTACCGGAGCGGTGGCGGAGCGACGGGCGTCTTGGCCGCGGCGGGCGTCTTCGCCACCGCGGGCGCCGGCTTCCTGACGCAGGCACCCGGCACGAGCAGGAAGACGAAGAGGGCGAGCGTCGCCGTCCGGAATCTCATCGAACACCTCGCGCTGCACTCTCGGACTTCGCGGAGGACGCGGCCGGCCCGAGCGTCTCGAGGTAGGCGGTCAGGCGGAGCGCGTCCGTGTCGGACAGGCCATAGTCGGGGCAGCGGACATCCGCCCTCCAGCGTTGCGGCCCCTTGAGCCACGCGTACGTCCAGCCCGGCTTGAGCCTCTTGCCGGCCTCGGTCAATGGGGGCCCGTAATAGCCTCCCGACGATCCGAGGATGTGACAGCCCCGGCATCCGAGGCCCACGTAAAGCCGCTGGCCCTCGACGGGGTCGGCGTCCGACGCCGGACGGGCGGCGAACGGATCCTCGGGAATCGACGGATCGAGGTAGAAGTTCTGCAGCGCATCGGCGAGCTGCGTCGCGTCTTCTCTCGGCATTTTCAGGACGGGCATCCGTTCCTCGAGGATCGGCCTCAGCGTGTAGGAGAGCATCAGGTAATCGACGAGCCAGTCGCGCTTGACCTTGCTCCCTTCGTAGGTGAGCGGGGCGGTCGAGACGTCGGCGCCCCGGTCGCCGATCTCGTGGCAGGAGAGGCAACGATAACTCTGGATGAGGCCGCCGACCGGCCCCCCGGGCAGGAGCGCCGGCTTCCGCGGCGGCGCATACCGGTAGCGGTCCGGCACGGATTGCGCGCCGAGAGCGAGGAGGGCAGTGGTGACGGCGCGGGAATCGTCGGCGCTGAAGCCGTAGGAAGGCATCTTCAGCCCGTCGGCGAACGAGCGCGGCGACTCTAGCTTCGCGGCGAGCCATGCCGGGAGCGTGCGGACGAGGTCGGTGCGTCGCCCGAAGTCGAGCGACTGGGCCCTCTTGTCGCCGATCCCGTCCAGCTCCGGCCCGAACTTCTCCGACCCCGACCCGGCCGGGTCGTGACAGGAGAAGCAGCCGTAGAGCCGGAAGAGCTTGCGGCCGTTCTCGGCGAGAGTCTGGTTCACGCGAAGCGGCTCGAGAATCCCCTTCGGAGCATCGAAGTCGCGGAACTCATCCTCCAGAAAAGCGACGACGTCGCGTGACTCGGCTTCGCTGAAGTGATAGCGCGGCATCGGGGTGCGCGGGTTGAACGCCTGCGGCTCGCGCAGGAACGCGAGTAGCCAGCCCCGTGACGCGGTGGACGCGATCTTGGAGAGCTCGGGCGCCGTGCCCTTCCCCTTTCCCTCGACGGTGTGACACGTGATGCAGCGCGACTCCGACACGAGCTTCTTGCCGTTGGCGGAGCTGCCGGCCGGTTCGGCCCCCGCGGTCTCGATCCGGCTCGCGAGCTCCTTCGGCACCTGCGCGGCGAAGAGGAAATGCGAAAGCTCGTCGATCGCCTGATCGGTGAGGTGAAAGTTCGGCATCGTGGCGTTCGGATCGATCGACTTCGGGTCCTTCAGCCAGCGCTTCACCCACTCGCCGCCGGTCTTGACCGGGAGGGTCGCGAGCGGCGGGGCCTCCGAGCGGAACGCGTCCTGCCCGCGCACGGCATGGCAGGCGTAGCAGCCGGCGCGCGCGATCAGTGTCCGCCCGCGCGACAGGACCGGCGCTCCGTCGACGCTCTCGGAAAGGTGGCAGCGGCCGCAGCCCGATTCAATGAAGACAGGAGGCGTCATCGGAGGTCCGGCATCCGCCGTGGATCCGTGGGCGTCTCCTTGCGTCGTCGCGAGCCCCTGCCCCCCGTGGCATGACGTGCAGCCGAAGCGGTCGAAGCCCCCCGGCGTATGCGGCGTGCCGGGATGCAGGTCGAACGGCCGCGGCGCGCCGGCCATGAGCGGATCGGCGACGCCGAGGTGGCACGTCGTGCATCGGTCGACGCGATTCTCGAAATCGCGCAGCCAGATCTGCTGGATCGCCACTGGCCGCGTTTCGTAGCCTTGGGCCGCCTTCAGGCTGTGCGCACGCGAAGAGCCGAGCTTGCGGAATTGCCGTTGGAGCGAGCGATACGAGCGGAAGGCGTTCTTGGCGGGTGAGATCGCGAGAACGAGGAGAAAGAGGACGCTCGAGGCGGCGAAGAGGCGGCGGAGCGGCACGGCCGTGGCCCTCAGATCGCCCCGGACCACGGCCAGACGAACGCCCAGCCGGGGCCGCGGAAGAACGTGCCGATGACGGTGAGAAGCGTCGCGATGACGACGAACCAGGTCATGATCCATTCGGGAAGGGTTACGCGCGCGAGCAGGCGCCGGAGGCGCCCGCCTTCAACTCCCCCTCGGGCCGCGAACATCGCTCCCGCCGTCAGGAGCGTCGGAATGGCGATCGGCCAGCAGCCGAAGGCGCCAAACAGGACGAAGAGGGCGGCCGTGACCGCGGCGATGGCGGGAGCGGTGCGTTTGCCTCCCCTCGCCCAGAGCGGCCCGGCGGTGAGGTTGATTCGCGCGTAAGGAATCACGACGAGCGAGAGGACGACGAGGCCCGGCAGGAGGACGCCGGCGACGATCGGCGGGAAGTAGTGAAGGAGCTCCTGCAACCCGAGGAAGTACCACGGGGCCTTCGCGGGATTCGGGGTCTCGAGCGGGTTCGCGATCCCCTCGAGCGGCGCGTCGAAGGCGATCGCGGCGAGGGAGAGCGCGATGACGACGACCTGGAACAGGATGACCTCGCGGACGATCAGATGGGGGAAGGTCATCATGTACCGCTCGTCGTTGCGACGAACGGTCGGTCTCGTGTCGGGTCTCACCAGCGCCACCCGGCGCGGCACGGCGAGCGGATCGGTCGATTCGACGGCGTGGAGCTCCGGAACGCCGCTCATGGGGCCTCCTCGTGGCGCGGGTCGTCCACGTCAGTGGGCGGCCCCTGGACGCCGCCGTCCTTGCGGATACGCCAGATGTGAACGGAGAGGAAAAGAAGGAACGCCACCGGGAGAACGACGCAATGAAGAACGTAGAAGCGAAGGAGCGCATTTTCGGAGACGACGTTGCCGCCGAGGAGAAGGAAGCGGATCTTTTCGCCGACGAGGGGAGCTTCCTTCGCCATGTTCGTGCCCACCGAGACTCCCCAGAACGCGAGCTGGTCCCAGGGGAGGAGGTAGCCCGTGTACGAGAGAAAAAGCGTCACGATGAGGAGCACGATTCCCACGACCCAGTTGAACTGACGGGGCGGACGGTAGGCGCGATGGTAGAAGACCCGGAGCATGTGGAGAAACGCCGCGAATACCATGAGGTGGGCCGCCCAGCGGTGCAGGTTGCGCAGGAACAGCCCGTTGTCGACGACGTAATTCAGCTCCTTCATGTCGCGGTAGGCCTGCGGGACCGACGGGTGGTAATAGAACATCAGGAGAATCCCGGTCGCGATCAGAACGATGGAGCTCACGAGCGTGACGCCGCCGAGCCAGTAGGTGTGCGAGAAGCGGAGGGTCTTCTCCCGGACCTTGACCGGATGCACGTGCAGGAAAAGATTCTCGAAGATCATGAGCGAGCGGTTACGGTTCGTGTCGGCCGTTCCGTGCCGGACGATCGACCGGTAGACCGCCGAGCCGCGGAGCCAGTCCGCAATCGAGGTTCTCTCCGCGCTCATGCCCGGATCACCTTTCCGTGAGGGATGATGATGCTCGAGTCCACGACGAGGTTACCGGCGGCGTCCGCCGTGACCTCCAGCCACGGGAGCGGCCGGGGCGCGGGCCCATGGACGACGTTGCCCTCGAGGTCGAAGCGGCTTCCGTGACAGGGACACGCGATGGCCCTCTCGTCGGAGAGATAGCGCGTGATGCACCCGAGGTGGGTGCATACCGCCGAGAGGGCGAACACGCCGCCGCCACCGCCGATCACATAGGCGCGCTGCTCGCGGTTGAAGCGCACCGTCCCCTCCGGATAATCGAGCGCGCTGCCCGCGCGGAAGACCGTGGGCGGCTCGAAGAGGACTTTCGGCTTCAGGAAATCGAGGGTGACGACGAGCGAGCCCGCGCCCGCCGCGGCGCAGGCCCCTCCGCCGATCTGGGTCAGGAAATCGCGCCGGCTGGTTCCGGCCGGACCGGGGCTCTCTCTCCGTTCGGATTCTTCAGACATGGGCGCCCTCCGGCGTGTGGAAGCTCTGCATGGTGATAGTGCCGACGGGGCAGCGCGCGGCGCAGAGGCCGCATCGGATGCACGTTTCCTCGTCCTTGATGAAGACGGATCCTCCGCGCGCGCCGTCGGCCAGAATGGGAGCGAGCTCGCGCGCGGCCGCCGGAAGGCGCGTCACGCACTCCGAGAGGAGGATCTCGATGCAGTCCTCCGGGCAGATGTCCTGGCAGCCGCCGCAGAGAATGCACTCGGTCCCCTCCATCGGGCTCTCTTCGAAGATCGTGTTCGTCCAGCAGTGGAGGCATCGCGTCCCTTCGAGCTGTGCCTCATGCTCCGGGAAGCACTCCTCGACCTCGGCGATACCGATGCGGCGCGAGATGGGGCGGGTCGGCGGCGCCTGGCGCGGAATCCCCTCGTAATCGAGGACCCTTTCGTAGCGATCGTGCACGTCGATCTCGATCGTGACCTCGGGCGACGGGCGCGACCTGCCCCGGAAAAAGGCGTCGATCGAAAGGGCGCCGCGCTTCCCGTCAGCGATGGCGTTGATCGCGATGCGGGGTCCGAACGCGGCGTCCCCTCCCGCGTACACCCCCGGGGCGCTCGTCGCGAGCGTTTCCGAATCGATGGTGATCCGCCCTCCGCGCGTCTCGATCCCGTCCTCCTCGCGGAGGAAGGAGAAGTCCCCGGTCTGTCCGATCGCGACGAGGACGGTGTCGGTCGGGAGAATGGTCTCCGAGCCCTCTACGAACTGGGGCGAGAAGCGCCCCGTTTCGTCGAACACGCGCGAGACGTCGAGAAACTCCACGCCCGTCACGGTGCCGTCCTTCCCGACGAGGCGCTTCGGCCCGAGCCGGTAGCGGAAGTGAATGCCCTCGCGGCCGGCTTCGTCGACCTCGTCCTTCGCGGCCGGCATCTCGCTCTCCGACTCGAGGCAGCAGACGATCACCTCGCGTGCGCCGAAACGGACCGCGCTGCGCGCGACGTCGAGGGCCTGGACGACGGAGAGGTTTCGCTCGAGGTTCTCCTCGACGCCGCTGCGCGCCGCGGTCCGCGCCACGTCGAGCGCCACGTTGCCGCCGCCGATCACGACGACGCGCGCTCCCATTTCGACCTTGTAGCCGAGGTTGACGTTCAGGAGGTAGTCGATCCCTTTCAGGACGCCATCCAGGTCCATCCCCGGAATCGAGAGGCTGCGGCTCTGCATCGCGCCGACTCCGAGGAAGATCGCGGAGAAGCCCTGCGCCCTCAGGTCGGATAACGTGAAGTCGCGGCCGAGACGCACGCCCGTTTTCAGCTCCACGCCGAGCGAGAGGATGGCGTTGACCTCGAGCTGGATGAGAGCGCGCGGCAGCCGGTACTCCGGGATTCCCAGCCGCAACATCCCCCCGGCGACCGGCGCCGCCTCGAAGATCGTGACGGGGTAGCCCATGAGAGCGAGGTCGTGCGCGCAGGCGAGCCCGGCCGGACCCGAGCCGACGACCGCGACCCGCTCGGGGTAACAGTCCGTGCGGTGACCGTAGATCGCCGTGAGGACCGAAAAGTCCATCATGCTTTCGACGCCGAAGCGCTCGGTGACGAACCGCTTCAGGGCCCGAATGGCAATGGGAGCGTCCAGCTCGCCGCGCCGGCAGACCGTCTCGCAGGGGGCCGCGCAGATCCGGCCGCAGATCGAGGCGAGCGGGTTCGGCCGGCGCGCCACGGCGTAAGCCTCGCGGTACTTCCCCTGAGAGATGAGCGTGACGTACTTGCCGGCCTCGGTATGGACCGGACACGCCGCCTTGCAGGGGAAGTTCCGCTCGAGCCAGTCGTGGCTGACGTCGGCCATGGACGCTACTTGGCGATCTCGAAATCGGCCGCCGAGGAACCCGCCACGGTCACCGCCTTCTGCGTGGCCTTCAGCTTCGGGTGCCACACCTTCACCGTGTAGGCGCCGTCCGGGACGTCGGCGATCTTGAAGGAGCCGTCCGGCTTCGTGACCGCGAAATAGGGCGTCGGCACCGCCACCACGAACGCCTCCATCTCGGGATGCACCTTGCACAGGAGCGTGGCGGACACGCACTCTTTCTTGAACTGGTAGGACTTGATCTGACCCTTCGGCCAGGTGCCGAGGTTGAACTTGTCGGCGCAGGAGTCCGGCGAGAAGACGTTGTGCAGGACCGCGTCCGAGTTGAGGAAGTCGACGGTCGTCCCGACGAGAATCGGAAGGACGTGCGGCGAGAACACGAGGTTCATCTGGTCGATCTTCGCGTGCTCCTTCGGGGCGGGGAAGGTCTTTCCGGCGATGGCCGCCACGTAGACGACGGCGTCGCCGCTGTCGCGCACTCCCTTGCATGTGACTTTGCCGTGGAGGTCGCCGGCCGCGAGTGGCAGAGCCGCGCCGGTGACGAGGGCGAGGGCGAGAACGAGGGGTCGATTCATGTCATGCCTCCTTTAGAAAGCCGCCCGGAGGACGGTCGCGAGCTGGTAATTCTGTGAGTCGTGCAGGTCCCGGTGGTATTCGAGCATCAGCTTGATATTGGCCCGCACGAGGAAGCTGAAATTTGCGTTGAGCGCCCTCTGCGTTTCCACCGAGGGATCGGCCGGCCGGAGATTCTCGTAGCGGGCGGAAACCTGGAACACCGGCGTGATGACGTAGTCGGCTTGCGCAAACCAGGCGTCCCACGTGTGTGTCGTGAGGGAGATCTCGGCGTCCGTGTCGTTGTCGCGTAGCGAGAGGTCGTCGCTGCCGTGCACGGCGACACCGATCAGGTTCAAGTCTCCGAAGTAGAGCGAGCCGAAAACGCCGGCGCGGCTGAACCGGCCCTGCTGCATCCGGAACGGGTTGCCGTCGGGGTCGGTGATCGCGTACTCGACGTCCCCTCCATTGCCCCAATATCCGAACGCGCCCAGGCGGAACGACGTCTCCCGCCAGTTCTCCGGCGGCAGCGTCACTCCGGTCGAGTCCCCGTCGAGCCCGAGGCCCCCGAGCTTGTAGTCGACGCGCGCGTAGAAGTCCTTGCCGCCGCCGTTGTTGAACTGGCCGTTCGAGCCTCCCGGCCCGATCGGCGACGAGACCCCGACCGTGTAGAAGAGGCGGTGAGCCGCCACCCCGTACATTTCGATGGCCCTCGTCCGCGCGGGCAGGCTGACACCGCCGCCGCTATCGGCGAGGCCCGTTCCGCCGTTGAAGCCGATCGGGTTGTACGTAAAGAGGGTGTCCACCCCGTTGTCCGTCATGAGCCACATTTCCTGAAATCCGTCGTAGAGGTTCGGGGCCAGCTTCCCGATGCGGAAATTGAAGAGGTGCTCGAGCCCGAACGCGGAGATGAGATCGAGGCGCGCGTGCTCGATTTCGACCGAGCTGCTCCCGTCCGGGTTTTCCGCGTACGTGACTTCGCTGAGGAAGCTGAACGAATTCCCGAGCGTTCCCGCGGCGAAGAGGTTCGCTTCCTGCGGAAACTGGAAATCGTTGTGAACGATCGTCTTGCCGGTGTCGTCGTGACTCGAGGCGTAGAGGCTCGCCATCTTCACGTTCAGGGCGAAAGGAACGTTGCCGGGCAGAGAGCTCGGATAGACCATCTCCGGCCACATCCGCGCGTAGGCGTCCGCTCCGAGCGAGACAGGCTTCTGCTTCACCTGTTCCTCCGTCTCGCCGGGAAGGTGGTAACCGTTCAAACGAAAGGCCGTGCCGAACGGGTTGAGCTTCGGGAAGATCGAGTGGCAGGTCTGGCAGGACGTCTGGTACTTGCGGGAAAACGCGGGGACCGCGTTTGCGCGCGTCGAAACCAGGCACGAGAGCGCCATCCCCACCGCCAGGAACAGCATTCCACGGGCTCCGCGTGTCGATCGGCTCATGGCTTCTCCTTATCGCCGATCACGGTGCGGCTGGGACGACCGCGTCACCATCCCGCAATCTCACCAATTCGTCTGGTGCGCGGGCATCCAGCGGGACGGTCCGCGGGCGCGGCTTCTCAGGGGAGCTTCGTCAGACCAGTTTCAGCCGCTTCTGGAAAGCGAAGGCAACGGCTTCGCTCTTGGAGTGGACTTCGAGCTTGTACAGGATGTTCTGGATGTGGTTTCGGGCCGTGAGGTTCGAGATATGGAGGGCGGTGGCGATCTCGGGGGTCGAGCGGCCGGCCGAGAGCATCCCCAGCACCTCGACCTCGCGCGCGGAAAGCCTGCGCGCGCGGACGTCCGGCGACTCCCGCGAACTCGCGAACGGGGACGGCGGCGGAGCCGGACGGTCCGAATCCCGGAGGGAGGGAAGCTCAATTCGCTCCGTCCGGAGGATATGCGCGAGAAAGAAGTCGCCCGGCGTGCGCGCCCCGAGATTCAGAATCGTGACGTCCACGGTGACGACATCGCCGTCGCGGCCCTTGAGCTGGAGACCGAAGTGGTTGACGCTCTCCCCCTGAGCCGCCATTGCGGTGACCGGGCAACTCTCCGAGCAGTAGCGGTTCCCGAAAGCGTCGCAGCCCTCGAGACGCGCGGCGCACGGCTTCCCGACGACTTCGTCGGCCGAGAACCCGAGGATCCGCTCGGCGCTCTGATTCCAGAAGACGATCCGGTTGTGGCGGTCGGTGATGAAGACGGGATCGGGAGACAGCGCCAGCGAGCCGAAGACGGCGGCCATCTCCCCGTGGAATTCGCCAGGCCACATCTCGAGACCCTTATACGCTCTTGTCTCGAGCGAGTTAATGCACTGCCGCGCTGGAAATCCCGTTGTGCCCCCTCAGAAAACGAACATACCGATCGCGGCCCCGAACATGAGAAGGGTCGCGACGCCCACCGCCACGCGGCCGAGCACGGAACTCGGCTGCTTTTCCATCAACTTGCGGCTCGAAGCGACGAGGAGAACTCCGACGAGGAGAAACGGGGCCAACAGCCCATTTACGATCGCGGACCAGTAGAGAGCCTTGAGAGGATTGATCTTCGCGAAGTCCAGCGCGATACCGGCCGCGGTCGAGATCCCGACAATGAAGTAGAAGCGCCGTGCTCCCGCCACCTTCTGATCGAGCCCCTGCCTCCAGCCGAAGGTTTCCGCGAACGCGTACGCGGCCGACCCGGCGAGCGTGGGGATAGCAAGGAAGCCGACGCCGAGGACTCCGACAGTAAAGAGAGTCGCTGCGAACTCGCCCGCGAGCGGCCGCAGGGCTTCCGCGGCCTGGCGCGACGTTTCGATCTTCGTGATGCCGTGCCGATGCAGCGTGACGGCCGTCGTGAGAATGATGAAAAACATGACGAGATTCGAGAAGAACGTGCCCACTCCTACGTCCAGCGTTCGGTCGGCGATTTCTCTCCGTGTCGCGCCACGTCGGCTGGCGCGCGTCGTCTCACCGAGCGTCTTCTCTTCCTCGACCTCCTGTGAGGCCTGCCAGTAGAAAAGGTAGGGACTGATCGTCGTGCCGAGTATCGCGACGAGCGTGGCCCATGCCTCTTTGCTCTGAGGCCATGAGGGAACGAACGCGCTCTGCGCAACTTCTCTCCAATCGACTCCGACCCGGAACGCTGTAATCACATACGCGAAGAGCGCGAGGGCGAGCCACTTGAGGACCGATGCGATCCGGTGATACGGCAACCGAACGATCGCAACCGCGATGCCGATTCCGAAGACGACGACGAAGACATGGGAGTTCAGTCCCGTCAGCATTTCGGCGGCATCCGCCATGCCGGCGAGGTCAGCCGCGATGTTGATCGTGTTCGCGAGAAGAAGAGAGAACGTCGCGACGATGACGAAGGGTTTCGGAATGCGCTTTCGAAGCGCCGCGGCCAGTCCTTCGCCCCGGACCATGCCGATTCGCGCGCACATCATCTGCACCGCCGCCATGAGCGGCCAGGTCAGGAAGGCTGTCCAGAGAAGGCTCGTTCCGAGCTGGGCGCCGGCAATGGAATACGTCGCGATACCGGAAGGATCGTCGTCCGCTGCACCCGTGACGAGTCCCGGGCCGAGCGCCGAGAAAAAGCGCCGTGGCCATTTTCGGAGCGTAGAAGGAAGCGCCATTTCCCCTCCCCTGTTTTCCCGATTGTGCGCGGATGATCTCTCGAAAACGTTCTCCGAGCTGTAAACTGTTTGCAAATTGACCGTCGCACCCGGTACCCGACTCGGACCGTACGAGATCGTCTCGCCGCTCGGTTCGGGGGGCATGGGCGAGGTCTACCGCGCCCGCGACACCAAACTCGACCGCGACGTGGCCGTCAAGGTCCTCCCCGCCGATCTAGCCAACGATCCCGAGGCGCTCTCC